>Ga0315314_1000138_pt1 | contig 96375 bp, 108 predicted proteins | sample TDP9_MG_FD_203631 | JGI IMG/M metagenome (GOLD analysis project Ga0315314, IMG submission 203631) | Freshwater sediment microbial communities from Lake Towuti, South Sulawesi, Indonesia - TDP9 | ecosystem: Environmental > Aquatic > Freshwater > Lake > Sediment | place: Indonesia: South Sulawesi...
TCTTGATCTTCAACCCGATCAGTTTCTGCATCTGGCGCTCGGCGCGTGTCTTGGACAGCATTCGTATGCGTTCTGGAAACCTTAGGGGCACGAATCCCGCTGGCTGTGTTCGCTCCCGTGCCATTGCTACTCCTGCGGTCATGAAGTCCACTACGTAGCGTGTGAGCACCCAGTTCTGGCTCCTCTGAATTCTCCCTCTGTAGAGGTCGGCTGTTGCCAACGAACCCATAGCCTGAGCCAAATCACGGGGGTCCCGGAGATGATACGGCAGGTTCTCGTAGATCCACTCGAAGAGCATGTCAGGGTCCACGTCTGCCATGTCCACCGCACGTTTAGCTGCCTCGGCGCTCTTCCCATAAAAAATCAGGCGCAGGACGTTGAATATAGCCTCCTTGCGGTCTCTGTAAGCTAGCCACGAAACATCCTCGTAGGAGAGCGTCTTCTTGCCCTGGGCCAACATCTGCAAATCGTTCACAGCCGAACGCACGTCGCCCTCACTGCGCTGAGCAACAAACTTTAAGGCTGCGTCCTCGGCCGCAATGCTCTCGCGCCTGCAAACCCTGCTCAAATGTTTCATCACTTCTCCAGCGGGCGGCTTCTTGAATTCGATGAGCTGGCAGTAGTAGCGCAGACCGGACAAACGGGGGTCGTAGGCGTTGTTGGCGATTAGGATTATGGGAACCAGCGCAGACTTCACAACCTGAGTGATGGCTCCGACTCCGCCCCTGTCCTCTCTGCCCGTGATTCCGTCTAACTCATCGAACAAGATTAATCGCTTCTTGCCAAACAAGGTGCCTGACTGGCTGGCGAGACCAGCAAACTTCTGCACAGCCTCCTCAGTGCGGTAGTCGCTGGCGTTTCGTTCCACCAGCTCCATGTCAAGGTCGTTAGCCAACGCTTCGACGCTGACTGTTTTTCCAATGCCAGGCGGTCCGTAGAGAAAGATTGCTCGCCGTTTGGGGATGCCCTTCTCCCAGGATTTGACCCAGCTTACAAGTTTCTCAATAGCCTCTTCGTTGCCCACAACTTCGGCAAGCGTCTTGGGCTTGTGCTTCACGGTCCAAGCAGAGTACATGCCTTTCAATTAGCCCCGCTTCATTTCGGCGCCAGCCTCTACTAGGCGAGCTAATAGGGCGCTGAGCTGAACCTCCTCGTCGGAACCCTGAACCAAGCGGAAGTCCACTTCGCCGATCACGTCGGCTAACTTAACCTTCCACGGTTCGGGCACGTCCTTCATGCGGAAAATCTCTATGTGAATCTGCCTGATGATGTCGCTCCCAGCCACGCCATACTTTAGAATCATGTCACGCAGCTTTTCACGCGAGCCGATGAAGTCGCCATTCATAGCCAAGTCGAGCATGCCACGCACGTCGGCTGGGTTGGCTCTGCCGATGACAGAGTAAACTGTGTGCGCGTCTATGGGCTTGCCCAAGGAGGCTGCAGCCTGCAAAGTGTTAATCGCCCTTCTCAAATCCCCGCCGCTCACTTCAAAAATCGCTTCCAAACCCTCAGGCTGAAGTTTCACTTTCTCCTTCTCTGCTATTCGTCTCAGATACGTGTCCTGGTCATCCTTCGACAGGTAGGTGAACCTGAAGGGTGCGCACCGTGACTGAATCGGCTCGATAATCTTGCCGCTGTAGTTGGCTATTAGAATGAACCGGCAGGTTTCGGTGAACCGCTCCATGGTTCGCCTCAAAGCCTGCTGCGCATCCCCAGTCATGTTGTCGGCTTCGTCGAGAATGAGGATTTTGAACGGGATTTCACCGATCGATTTGATGCGGGCAAACGTCTTGACTGTTTCCCTCACGACGTTTATGCCTCTTTCGTCGCTGGCGTTCAACTCCATCAAATGTTCTCGGAAACCCTCACCGTAGAGGTCATGTGCCAAGCAGAGCGCACCCGTGGTCTTGCCCGTGCCAGGCGGACCCGCAAAGATGCAGTGGGGCACATTTCGGTTCTTGACGAAGCTTTCCAAGCGGGCAACTATCTCAGTCTGATTCATCATGTCTTTCAGCGTCTTGGGACGGTACTTTTCAGCCCACATCTCGAAACTCATGGCAGTTTACTCCCCCTGCAGCGTATTAGCTTGTTAACTACTGAAATAAAACACTATTCACCCAACTATTTGCTTTATTCAGCGACTTTTGACAATCTTCGTTTGCGGCAGATTTCGCTAGGGTGTTTGGTGTGCAAATTCACTCCCGTTTCAGATGACCCCCGGACAGTCTCAACAATTCTTTAGGCGGTTCTACTTGCGTTCACGGAAGATTCTGTCTCAGTCTAGATTCTCTCAAGATAGTGTTGCTCATGTACTTAGCAAAGGCGTCCAATTCTTTTTTGTTCCAAAGATGTCTTTCTTCTTTCCCTTGTAGCAAGAAAGTGCCTGTTCGAGTAAGTTATGGTATTTTTTAGGCAAATTGGCTAGCCCCCACAGTCCCCCTTCTACTTTCGAAAGCACAAGCTCTTCTCTTATGAAAGCCAGAACCCTACATGAACCTAGTACCCAGTATACTACAATATTGTACCCAACATGTTCCTGACTCTCATGCAAGAGTTTTCTCGTGTGTTGGAGGTCTTCTATCACCGATCTAAGATGGTATTTTTCCGGGATTTTCGAGAAAATATTATTAATCGGGACACCCCAAATGCAGAATCCTCTCTTTCTGGTTGTATAGAGGTTTGACAAGATTTCGTTATCTTCCTCGTCTTCAAATATGTTCCCCCAGTATTCGTAGTGTAGATACACCATTATTGGGTAGGTTGGATTTTGGACAATGTCCACACCTATTATGCTCAGTTCTAGACGCCTTTCAGGCGAACAAATCCCTTTCAAATACTCGATTATCCTTCTGCTCTTCTCTCTGGGTAGTCTTTCCTTCACAACAAAGATGACATCGATGTCACTCGTTTTGGGATTGAAACCGCCCATTGCCAGAGAACCGTATAGGTATATCCCAACAAGATTATCTTGAAGAATGGAATGGAGAATTGGCAGTGTCTCTCTTAGGAACTCCTTCACAGACTTGGGGACTGTTTGGGGAAATTCATATCTCATGAAATCACAGTAAACCTTCAATATGCTACTAGCAAGAAAAAGAAGTTTCGGGACGCGCACAATCTGTTTCAGCTAGCCTGAACCTCTTACACCGTTTCTGGTTAGGTTTCTGGCACGTTAGAGTTGAAGCAGTCGCGGGCAACCTTCCAAGAACCATCAGCCTGCCTTTCAAGGATGGTCAAGTATTTGCCATCATACTTCTCTGTCTCGCCCCCTGCCTTAGGAGCCATAGACTCTGTGTAAGTGCCGCGCGCAAACCCCAAATCGCCGGACACCCTAAGTTCTTCGTTAGTGATTACCATTTTCAAGATGAACTGATCGAAGGCGGGCTTCATTCCTGTTCGTATCTGTTCTTTTCCGATCCTAGCCGGAGTATCTGGTGGCATCTGTATCCCGTTGTCGGCCCACAATGAAATCCATCCTTCGAGATCTCCAGCGTTGATGGCGACAGCGAACTGTTTCAACTTCTCTTTTATCGCAGCGGTGTCGGCTTTGTTCCCTTCTTCCAGCGAAATCACCTCCCTCTGTGATTATCTCTGTTACTTCGCTTCAGGGTGTATTAATAATTGACGTGCTTTTACATTTCCCGCCTTTGTAATCTATGATTCAGTTTTTAATACTTGATTCACTCATGTGGTCCTCTAGGTGTGAATTGTGGTTGAGATACAGACGATTTCTATTCTATTTGCATCTGCAGGCGTATTGGTTGCAGCAGTCTACTATCTTATGCAAATTCGACATCAAACCAAGATGCGACAGACAGACCTTCTGGTCAGATTGGCCCCATGGCTCAGCATGTCTAGCGGTGAATTCTTGAGAGCATATGTTAAAGTCCTAAACTTGGAGTTCAAGGACTACGATGACTTCATAAGGAAATATGGTCCACCATTAGCGGAAAAACCAGAGCAAATGGCACTTATGACAGTTGGCAACTATTTTGAGGCTGTAGGCACTCTTCTAAGAAGAAAACTACTAGACGTAGACCTCGTGTGGGATTATTGGGGCGAGACCTACATCGCGTATTGGCAAAAAACAAGGTGCTACATAGAAGGAATAAGAAGAGAAGTCAATCAACCCGAATTCGGGGATGCGAGCGAGTATCTCTTTAATGAAATGCATAAGAGAGAACAACAACAAGAAGCTTCAAAAACAGTTTGAACACGCAACAACTTTACCTCTTTTTATCCTCGTTAAATTCAGACAAATAGCACAATCACCTTAGAAAAAAGAGATTTGCAGAAGATATCGCCACTTTCGATGGATAAAACACTATTCACGGTTGCATTGAAAAATAGAAAAGGGGAGAGTGAATGGGTTTTTAGTCTTGTAGGATGCGTTCCATTTCTTCTGCTTCAGCTTCTTCCGCCAGTGGGATGCCTGTGACCTTGTGGGCGCGCTCTGTGAGCGCCATCAGTTCCTTGCGGCTGATGAGGTTGAGCTTCCACTTGCGTGAGCCTGCGAGCAGTTGCTTTAAGCCTACGCCCAAGCGTTCGTGCAGGTACGTGTACAAGCCTACTGCTTCCCATGGGATTTCGTTGGCTCTCTCGCCGAACTTTTTCTTCAGCTCTGGCGCGGCGATGAAGAACTTGTCGGGTGTCGTTCCATAGCGGTCCGCGAAAGTCCTGGCTAGTCTGCCCTCTTTGGCTAGCTGGGCGAAGTAGCTTGACTTCATGACGGCTGTTAGTGGTGACCTTGCCATTAACACTGCCTTGACCATGGGTCCGTCGCCGTAGTTGCTCATGGCTATCGCCTTGTAGATTTGGGTTTCGCTGATGAACCCTCCTGCCATGACCAGGTCGGGCACGAATTTGCCTTTCTTCTTGAGTATGTTGGCGCACTTCAGCACTTGGGTTTCGAGGTAGACTGTTGGTGTGCTCATCTCGTCCATCATGGGTATGGGGCTCATGCCTGTTCCGCCTCCTGCTCCGTCGAAGGTTACCGCCTCAACCTTGGCGTCTGACGCCATTTTCATGGTCCAAGCCACGGCTGATGGGCGGTAGGCTCCTGTTTTGAGTATGACGTGTTTTGCTCCCTGCTTGCGCAGCCAGTCTATGTCTTCTGCGAATGTTTTTGGGTTGGGCATGCCGACTCGGCTGTGTCTTTCGAACGATTTGAACACGCCGTCTTTGAAAGCCTGCTGCACCGCTTTGTCTTCTGGGTCGGGTATGACTATGTATCCTCTTCGCTTCAGCTCAACGGCTTTTTCTAGGTCGCGTATGCGGACTTCGCCGCCTATGGCTTTGGCTCCCTGTCCCCACTTGCGTTCGATTACGTTGACTTCGAGCTTGTTTATGGCGTACGTGTCTATGCCTAATCTTTGGTCTTCCACGTTGGTCTGCACTACTATGTCGCCGTGTTTTCCGTCCCAGAACTTGCGGAAGAGGTCTACTCTGCGCTTCAGTTCTTTGCTGTAGGCGACTTTGCCGTTTTCGATTTTGGATTCCATGTCCATGCCGCAGACGTTTTCGCCGACCGTGACTATGGCTCCCGCCAGCGCTGCGCCTATGGCTAAGCCTTCCCAGTTGACTCTCGCAACTTCTGTCGAACCGAATGCTCCTGTTAGGATAGGGACTTTCAGTGGTATGCCTGCGACTTTTGTTGTAATGTCGGCGTTTTCGAAGAGGGCTATGTCACTATTAGCCTCGATGCCTTCTGCTCCGAATAGGGATGCATGAATATTGAAGTCGCTCCAGTCTAGGCGGAAGTCTTTTAGTGCGCCTGCCGTTGAGGCGCCGAATTGGACGGGTTCGGGGTATAGGGCTTCTCTTCCTCTGAAGGCTGATAGGCTTATTTCGCATAGGATGGGGCAGTCTCTGATGCATAGGGGGCACATGCCGCTGGTGGGCGAGACGTCTTTGACTCTGGTTGTTGTTCCCGCTGTGGATTTGCCGTTTAAGTACGCGCTGTTGTGGGTTACGCGTTCACTCATGTTCTATCTCGTCTCCTTCTCTTCTTACCTTTACATATGTAAACCTAGAAAATGAAGGATAAACCGACCACACACTTAAAGATTACGTAAACCAGCGCCTATAAGAGGCTCATCTGCGGGCAGTCTTTGACGTGAAGGATTTTACAGGAAGACTTATAAGTTTTGGTACCAAATGGTATCAGGGTGTGAAGCAATATGACTCAGCATCAGAAGCTTTTGGAACGTGAAACGCTTCAGTTAGCTGTGAGGCTGTCTAAAGCGGATTATGCCACGGTTCAGCAGCTTGTTAAGGCTGGACTGTACCGAAGCTCGGCTGATTTCCTCAGAGAAGCGGTGCGCGACAAGCTGGAGAGCTTGGAGGTCGTAAGCGTTCGGAATGTGGATTCTCGCAAGGCTGAAAAGATGATTGAAGACTATTTGGTTAAGCATCCTGGTCCGAGCTTCGCCAGCGAGATTGCCGATGCGCTTGGGTTGGACTACGGTGTCACGTTTAAGACTATCCATAAACTTTTGGAAGAGGGTCGTGTAAGGAAGGTGAAGGCGTGACACTATTAAGTGATGAAGGTGATGGCATAGTCGGCAAACGCGTTGTCTATGTTGCTCGCAAGGTTTCTGGACCGAGACTTGTCATGAAGGGTGGGAGGCATCGGGGACTGGAAGGAGTCTTGTACGACGCAGAAGCATACATAGACATAGCCATACAAAAATAAACCACACACATAATCGCGAAGGCGCATGTCGTTTTTTGGTGAAAAGTTTTTGATTCTTGCTCGGGTTCTGCTGGTGGATTTGTCATTTAGATAAGTGCTGTTGCCCTAATTAGCTGCTGGTTTCTTTCAATCCCCTTGTGTAGAGGTAATATCCTCTCTGTGTAGTTGCATGAGTTAATTCGGTTATTTTCTCTAATGCTTTGTAGGTATCTTGATTTTCTTCAAGACAGGCTGCAAGCTCGTTTAGGCACGAGTACAACCTGTCGAACAATCCGTCAAGTAACTCAATGGAAGTGTCTTTTTCGCTCAATATCTCATCTATTCTATGCGCTATTGTTGAGCTGGAGACTTCCAACACAAGTTGCATCAGAACGAGTTGAGAATCGTACTCGAAATCTAAAGCGCTGTCCACTGATTCGCTTACGTTAGAGTAGAAGTATATTTTTTTCCGCAGATCTCTTTCCTTGGCCATTTTGTCTGCGCAATAGCGCAACTCGGTAACTAATTTTTTTCTAAGTTCTTTGGAAACCCGCACAAATAAACCCCCTTTCTCTTCGTCTGTGCAAAATTCTTATTTCCGAACTTCTGGATACTCTTAAACCTCCTTTCCACGTAGCAAATATATGCGAACGTATTGGTTTCGGTTCTCCGAAAGATACCCAAACATTACTGTCCATAAACTCTTCTCGGCGAACCTGTAGGCGTGCTTGGCTCTCCCATGGCAAGGGTATGTTCAACTTAACTATGCGACTTAGACCCATACTGCCTAGGGATCGACCTCTCGCGCTCAAGAAAAACTGTCCTTCAATGGAGTTTACGAAACCTCTTTCGATTAATTTGGGCAATATGTTTCTTTCCTCCTCTGTGAGCACATCGTCTAGTCTTCGCGCCTTATCGGGATCTGTGGCTCTAACCAACATCATTTTAGTAAGGATCCGCATCTCAAGTGATTCAAAAATTCCTTCGACGGCTTCTAGAGCATCGGGTTTTGACACAATTCTAAAGCCTGTTTCCTCAATTTCGAACTTAGGAATCACCGAATCTAATTGATGAAAGAACCACAGTGCTTTCTTAGCTGTATTATAGTGGACTTGTGCTAATTCTGCTAGATCCTTTATGGAAACGTTTTTTTCCCTTTGAAACGCATTCATTGCAATTGCTAATTCTCGATAAATGTTTAGCGTTTTTCCTATACTTTCTTTTGGTGATTCTTCTAAGGACAACCCCCCAGACACCTCCTTCGGGATTTCTTATTCAGTATTATTCATAGATATAAAGATATTTATTAATTATTCTCCATTGTAGAAATATTCATATATGAGAAAGCCTTAACACTTATGAATTAAAAATAAAAATTTCACATTTGTGAATCAGGTATGATCAGTGAATCAACAGGGCATCTCGTATGAGAAATCAATGAAAACTCGATACCTCAACATGAAAGCTTTCCTAGAACTTTTTGGTCTGACACCAGTAGAGGCTCAAGTAATTATTGAAATCTGCAATTATAACGAATACTATGTCGATGTGAGGACTCTATTGAAAAAGATGCCCAAGACATTTTCAAAGTTTGCATATGATTTGGATGAAACACTCAAAAATCTTATTCAAAAAGGCTATCTTAATCCATATGAATCCAAGAAGGATGACTTTTGTGTTCGTTCAGCTCCCTTTGGGAGAGATTTTGTGAGAACGGCGATACAAAATGGCTTTGAATCTTTCGAGGACTTACCTTCATTAGAAGCGAAATACAGCAAGACTGAACTAATGTGCTTTGATCCTCAACGGTTCAAAAAAGGAGAGGTTCGCTACCCTAGTGGCCCTAACGGAAGCAAAATTCAAATTCAGATTATTGATATCGGACCCTCTAATGAGGTCTTCAGCACTACTGTGGATGGCAGAACGATCTACGGCATAAGACTAATCGCTAGCGCGGAGTGTCCTCGATGTTCAAATAAGATTCCTGTAGATTTCTCGTACACCACAGAGACCTGCTACGTCAACTATAACCCCATTATTTGTGATAAATGCAAATTTAAGTTTATGCTGGGTTGTTCCTTGAACAGTTATTACACATGAGTGGCAGATTTTGAACTGACTTCTGTTACCTGTTCTTTAGGGTTACTCTTAAATCTAAAAAACCAATCTTTTCTCTTTAAAGAGTCGTTCTCATAGAAAGTGAGTTACACATGGAAAATCCTGTTTTCTGTATAGTTGATGTTTTTGCTGAGGAAAAATCCGCGGGCAATCAGCTTGCAGTTGTCAGAGATGCGAAACAACTTTCCACTACTGAGATGCAGAAGATTGCTATGGAAATGCATTTTTCGGAAACGTCCTTTATCCTATTCGATAAGAAGCGGCAGGGCGGATATGATGTTCGCATCTTCACGCCGGAAACAGAACTGCCCTTTGCGGGTCACCCCACGTTGGGAACAGCCTACGTAATACTACAAGAAGTTATAAAGAAACAAGTCAACAAGATAATCCTAAACCTAAAGGTTGGACAAATCCCAGTCACACCCAAATACAACGCAGAAGGACAACCAGACATCCTCTGGATGAAACAGAAACAACCAACCTTCGGACAAACCTTCAAGGCTGAGACAATCGCACAGGTCCTAAACCTCACCGCAACAGACATAGAAACCGCTTTTCCCATTCAAGAAGTAAGCACAGGAGTCCCAGACATCATCGTTCCACTCAAAACATTAAGCGCCGTCAAACGAGCAAAAATAAACCAAGACAAATACGCTCAGCTAATCCAAAACACCCCAGCCAAATCAATCTTCATCTTCAGCCCAGAGACCTACCACGGCAACAATCACCTAAACGCCCGAATGTTCGCCGACTACTACGGAGTGCCAGAAGACCCAGCCACGGGAAGCGCCAACGGCTGCTTGGCTGCCTACCTAGTCAAACACAACTACTTCGACCAAGCCTCAATCAACATACGAGTGGAACAAGGCTACGAAATAGGCAGACCATCACTACTCCTACTCAAAGCCAAACAAAACAGAGAAGGCAAGATAGACGTAAACGTCGGCGGCAAAGTCATACCAGTAGCAAAAGGGCAACTACTCTAAAGAACAGAAGCCTCATAGAAGTTGTTAGTGTTACTAAGGACAGGTCAACACTAACACCCACACACAAACCCAGCCCAAACAACACAGGTAGAAGAAGGCTAAAGGCAATTGTCGCCTTCTTCTTTTGAAATCTACTTCGCAGCAGAGCTTCAGCAAATCCAACATCATCACCCCTGTTTCCTCTGCTAACTTTAAATCCACAAACCACACTTTTCTTTTCTAACAGACGCTTCCCCACCGTAGAGAGAAAAGGAGCAAACCACGCAAATTGAATACACACCATAAGTCGCTCTCATCCCCGATAACAGACGCAGACTTCGTTTTCGAAAACACACCCGTGAGAGTAATAATCAACCGCAACTGCCCCCAAATCCAACTCGCAGGATTACAGGTAGGACCATACGAGGAAGGAAAGGAATACGAAATCCCCTTTTGGATAGCAAACGAACTCGAACGCACAGGAATAGCAAGGCTTAGAGAGGAAGAACTGCTAGACATCAAAAAAATAGAAAAAACACTCTGGAAAGAAAAAGTCCAGCAAACACGGCAGCTGGCTCACATAGAACCAGACTTCTACCCGCGACTACGCCGACTCCTTGCCAATCTCAAAAAGCAAGCAAACAACAACCCAGAAAAAATCAACGAATACCGCAAGGCAGTGGGCGTAGCCAACGACATAGCCAACGTCCGCCTACGCAAAATCATCTACCTAGCCAGCTCACCCGAACAGCCTAACCAAACCCTAAACGACCTAACCAAAGAAGAACACAGGCTATACGAAAAACTGTTCACACTCATCAACCAATGGAAAACAAAAATCCTCAAAGGAGCCGAAGAACCATGACAGAGGAAGAAACAACCACCCAAACCGACCCGCAATCGCGCTTTCAAGACTTCCTAAAAGCAGAAAAATACCGACGAGCCCTGTCCCAAATGGCAGTAGAGGCAAAGACATCCATGACAGTAGACTTTGAGGACCTCCTAGTCGCAGACCAAGACTTCGCCGAAGCCCTAGTCGACCAACCAGACGAATACACACAACACGCCAACAGAGCTGCATACGCGCAACTGCAAATAGAGGAGCCAGAATACGCAGCGGAAAAAGAAACAGTCAACGTGCGCTTCCGAGGATTACCCACAACCACAACACTCCGCAGCCTAGGCTCAGCCCACATAGGCAAACTAGTCATGGTCGAGGGCATAATCGTAAGGGCAACACCAGTCAACCCCATGGTCATGCGCGCAGCGTTCAAGTGCAAGAGATGCGAAAACATCCAATACATCGAGCAGACATCACCCTTCCTGCGAGCGCCCTTCGCCTGCGCCGACCCGTCCTGCAGAAGCAAGGGACCATTCGACTTCATACAGGAGGAATCCACGTTCATCGACGTCCAACGCATACGCATACAAGAGAGGCCTGAAGACCTGCCGCCCGGACAGCTGCCACGCTGGCTAAACATCGAATTAGCCGGCAGAGACATAGTCGACCTAGCCCGACCAGGCGACCACGTAGCCGTCGTAGGCACGGTTCGAGCAGCGGCTACCACAGTGCCCCGAATCGGCAAGCTCCGAGTGTTCAGGCTTCATCTAGACGCCAACTACGTCGATGTCAAGAGCAAGGAACCCGAAGCCCTGCTGACCTCGCCGGAAGATGAGAAGAGAATCCACGAAATAGCGCGCGACCCTTGGGTGCATCGCACAGTGATTCGCTCGATAGCGCCGTCAATCTATGGGTACGAGCACATCAAGGAAGCCATAATGTACCTGCTCTTCGGCGGCGTGCTCAAACAGCTGCCGGACATCACCATAAGGGGCGACATGAACCTATTGCTCGTGGGCGACCCGGGAACAGCAAAGTCACAGCTGCTGCAGTACGTAGCGAGAATCGCGCCTCGAGGCTTGTACACGTCAGGTCGGGGAACAACAGCCGCAGGGTTGACAGCGGCTGTGCTTAGAGAGAGAGGCGGCGGAATGACGCTCGAAGCAGGTGCCCTCGTGTTGGCTGACAAGGGTATAGCGTGCATAGACGAAATCGACAAGATGAGACCCGAAGACCGCGTGGCGATACACGAAGCCATGGAGCAACACACGGTCAGCGTTGCCAAAGGTGGCATCGTGGCGACACTCAACGCCCGAACTGCCTTGCTGGCAGCCGCCAACCCTGCGCTGGGCAGGTATGAACCGTACAGAACAGTGGCTGAGAACATTACCCTGCCGGTTACTATTCTCTCAAGGTTCGACCTTATTTTTGTTATAAGGGACCAGCCTGAGAAGGAAATGGACACGAAGATGTCGGAGCACATACTGGACATTCACAGGCGAGGGTTGGCTCCGGTTGAATCGCCCATTTCACCCGTGCTGCTTAGGAAGTACATAAGCTACGCCAAGAACATAAAGCCGCAGCTGACTGAGCTTGCTCTGCAGCGTTTGAAAGACTTTTACTTGGAGATGCGTTCGGCAGGTGGGGAGAGTGGAGAGTCGCCCATTGCTATCACGGCTCGACAGTTGGAATCGTTGGTGCGGTTGGCTGAGTCTCGAGCTCGTGTGGCTTTGAGGAAGGAGATTCTGGTTGAGGACGCTGAGGCGGCGATTTCGATTATGAGGAAGTCGTTGGGTGAGGTGGGTGTCGATGTTACCACGGGTAAGACGGACATTGACCTTATCTACTCTGGTAAGCCCAAGAGCCTCAGGGATCGGCTGCAGATAATCTTAGGCACGATAATTGAGATGGAAAAAGAAACGGGCATGGTGGAGAAGACGGCTCTCATGGATAAGTTGACGAAGGAGAGGGACATAGACGCGCAGGAAGCGGAGAAGCTGCTGGCTCAGCTGGAACGAGAAGGAACGATATATCGCCCCAGAGAGGGATACCTGAAGAAAACATAGTTGACTTAGAAAGGCTCTATGGATTCAGTGTTAAACGAGAGATTTCTGTGGTTGTTAGTGTTGACTTTGCCTTAGGTAACACTAACATGTTCATCGCAGTGGCTGCGGCTCTGTGTGGTGGTAGTGGCAAATCGCGCTAGCGCCATCACCATCCTGCATTGCAGGGTAGAGAAGCAATTTCAAAAGAAGAAGGCGACAAATCCCTTTAGCCTTCTTCTACTTTTCTTTGAAGATCTGGGTGATTTTTTTCTTTAGTTGCTGTAGTTTGTTTTTGATTATGTCTCAGATTATGTCTTGGTCGACTCCAAAATATTCGTGGATAAGTATGTCTCGCAGCCCCGCGATTTTTTCCACTCAATATCGGACGCTTTATTCTTTATCTGGTTTAGTATTTGTTTTACGGCTTCGCCGATGATTTCCAGGTTTCTCACTGTTGCATCTGTGACCAATTCGTTTTTTCGAAATTCTGAGAAGGTTAGATTCTTTGTATACTTTTCGATTTTGGTTATAGCGTCCATTATATCTTCGAGGTAGACTTTGTAGTCTTTAGGCATACTCTATCTCTCTCATTATGTGTGTTTTTATTTGGGGTTTCAAGGCGTCGGCGATGACCAAATCCACTTTGCATTGGAGTAGTTTTTCAAGGTAGAATTTGAGCTCCATGTAGTTGTCGAATGTCTTCATTCCTTTCTCAAACTCTACCAGAATGTCTATGTCGCTCTTTTCTGTCTGCTTGCTTTTTATGAAAGAACCGAATAGGCCCAGTCTTTTGACTCCGTATTTTCTGATCTGGTTCTTTGCTTTCGAGTATGTTATTTAGTATCTCTTTCCTTGTCTGCATTTGCGTAGCCTGCAATCAGTTTTGTTAAACGGTGAATGAAGATTTTTCGGTTCTTCACTAGAATAATCTTTTCGCACTTCTCGCATTTTGATGTTTCTAACGGTTCGTATATAAGAATCATAAATTTAGCTTCAGGCTTGGAGAAGGCTTAACGACTGCTTTGACGATGTTAAGGTTGAAATAGGCTTCTGCCTTAAAGAAGAAACAACTTACAGAAGGGTACTGTTTGAGAGTCAGCGATCTACCGATACCTGACGCAGCCAAAGAGGCTGTCATCGCTTCTGGAATAACTGAACTCTATCCACCCCAGGAGGAAGCTGTGAAGGCTGGAGCCTTAGAGGGCAAAAACCTTGTTTTAGCTAGCCCAACCGCTTCAGGCAAAACCTTGGTAGCCGAGCTGTGCGCCCTCAAGCACATAGTCGAAAAAAACGGCAAAGTCCTATATCTAACGCCTCTAAGGGCTCTGGCTAATGAAAAATTCGAGGAGTTCAAGCGGTACACCGCCATCAAGAAACATAGTGGAAGGCGCATCAGCGTGGGCATAAGCACTGGAGACTACGACAGCAGCGACCCGTGGCTTGAACGCTACGACGTGATAATCACCACAAACGAAAAAGCAGACTCTCTTCTCAGGCACAGAGCCAGGTGGATGGACGAAATCAGCTTGGTCGTCACCGATGAAGTCCACCTGCTAAACGACAGCGAGCGCGGACCCACATTGGAAGTGGTATTGGCAAGGCTTATGCAGATAAACCCAGAAGCACAGTTGTTAGCCCTGAGCGCAACCGTGAAAAACGCCGAGGAGGCTGCTGAATGGCTCAAAGCAGACTCAGTCACAACCGAGTGGCGTCCAGTTACGTTGAAGGAGGGCGTGCTCAGCCAGAATGAGGTTCAGTTCAAGGACGGCGGCGCACTCAAAATAGAAAAAGAAGCGGCTAACCCAGCTATCAACCTGGCACTGCACACGATCAAGGTGGGTGGTCAGGCGCTCATTTTTGCGTCGACCAGGAAGAACTCGGTCAGTTTAGCTCGCAGGGCATCAACTGAAGTAGATTCCTTGCTGTCTAAGCCTTTGAAGCGAACCCTGCAGAGACTGGCTGAAGAAGTCTTGGCTGCTGGCGAAAGGACCAGGATAAGCGAGTTGCTAGCTGAGCTGGTCGGAAAGGGTGCGGCGTTTCATCACGCGGGTTTGGGCGGTGTCCACAGGCGTCTGATTGAGAACGCTTTCAGGGAGGGAAAAATCAAGGTTTTGACCGCCACGCCTACCCTAGCCTTCGGCGTGAACCTTCCGGCTCGCATGGTCGTCATACACGATTATCGACGGTACGAGCCTGGTTACGGTTATTATCCCATCACTGTGCTCGAGTACAAGCAGATGGCAGGCAGAGCCGGGAGACCCAGGTACGATAAGGTGGGCGAGGCTATTCTAATCGCTAAGACCGAGGACGAGCGTGACTATCTCATGGAAAGCTATGTGTTGGCTCAGCCTGAGCGCATCTGGTCGAAGCTGGCTGTGGAGCGCATCCTGAGGGGGCATGTTCTGGCTACGATTGCTTCGGACTTTGCCCACACCGAGCAGGGGATTTACGATTTCTTCGGCAAGACGTTCTATGCCTTTCAGTACGACCCGAAGGCGATTAAGGCGGTTATCGTCAAGATTCTAAAATTCTTGTACGATGAGAAGATGATTGAGGTGAGCGGCGACAACGTCTACGCGACACGGTTTGGGCGTCGCGTCAGCGAGTTGTACATCGACCCCGTCTCAGGCGTCTTGATAAGGGATGTGTTGCAGAGTCGTGCGCCAGTGTTGACTGACCTCAGCTATTTTCAGATGATAGCCCACACGCCCGACATGTTTCCTAGGCTGAGACCCTACTCATCTGAAATCGATGAATTAGGGCTGTTCGTGGATCAGCATCGCAGCGAATGGATGTTTCCCGTGCCCGAGCAGTGGGAAGACCACATCGCCTACGAGGAGTTCTTGACCGAAGCCAAAACGTCCTGGGTTCTGCAGTCTTGGGTTGAGGAGGTGACTGAGGACCAGACGATTGAGCGTTTTCGAGTTCAACCCGGCGACCTGTACCGAACGATTGAGTCGGCTCGATGGCTGCTCTACGCCTCTCACGAGTTGGCGCGTCTGTTCGGGCACAAGAACGTCTTGAACGAGCTGGACATGCTCGTGGAGCGCATCGAGAAAGGCGTGAAGACTGAACTACTGCCTTTAGTAAGGCTGGAGGGCATAGGCAGAGTCAGAGCACGAATCCTACACAATGCTGGGTTGAAAACCTTAGACGACTTGAAGAAGGCATCGATGGAGCAGTTGACTTCTCTGCCACTGATTGGGCCTAAACTCGCCAAGAAAATAAAGGACCAAGTCGGCGGCTTCATAAAGGCTGAAGAATGGAAGAAGCTCAAGAAAGGAGAAGAATGGCAGCAACGAGCGATAACAGAATACTAATCCTCATATGTCATTGACAGCCAATGATTGTTAAAGAACCTGAACAGCCGAAGCCTTGAACGCCAAGAACACTCGGGAACTAACGTTGAGTTGCATCTCGTTGAACGACCGCATTGTGATCTGAACCATGAAGGCTTTTCCTGCATCGACCTTCAATCTCACTACTGAACCCATGTCTAAGACTTCGGTTATTCTTCCCTCGAACCTGTTTCTGGCGCTTGACTGAAAGGGCTGACTCGAGAGAATTATGTCTTCGGGACGAACGTAAACCGTCACATCCCCAAGCCTCTGCAAGGCGGCTTCTACCTGCATGCCTTCTCCGATTTCGATTATTGACGTGCCCTCTGCTGAGATTCTTGAGGCGCCCCTGAAGACGTTTTCAAGCCTTGCATAATTCGCCAAAATGCTCGAGGGCAGCGCGAAGATTTCCTGAGGCGTTCCTTCTTTGACAATTCGTCCTTCAAGCAGCAGCGCGGCTCTGTTCGCCAACGTTTCTGCCTGAAACACGTTGTGCGTCGCGATAACCATGGTAGCCCCCTTTTCCTTGTTGACCAGTGAAAGCACGTTTTCGATTATGGAGACGTTTTTGGGGTCGATGTTCGCCGTGGGCTCGTCTAAGAGCAGGACATCGGTGTCGAGCGCCAGAGCTCTGGCAAGTGCGACTCGCTGCTGCTCGCCTCCAGACAATTTCTTGGCTTGGCGTTTTTCGTAGCCTTCTAGCTCCACTGTCTTCAAGGCTTCTTTTATCTTGTGTTCTGTTTCGTTTTTTGGGTATCCTCTGAGCTGTAATCCGTAAGCGATGTTCTTGTAGACAGTTGTGTTGAACAACGTTGCCTTCTGAAAGACCATGGTTGTAGCCAACCTTGCTTTGTGCGCGTTGTTTCCGTCAACCTTGGCTCCTCGGAAGCGCACTTCTCCTCTTGTTGGTTTTTCAATCCCCGCCATGATCCTCAGCAGAGTTGTTTTTCCTGAGCCATTCGGACCGAGTAGGCTGAAAACCTCGCCCTCAAAAATTTTCAGATTTACATCTTGTACGGCTGTCAGATTCTCAAACTTTTTGCCTATGTTCTGGAGTTCTATCAACGGTTTCATGTTCTGCGCCTCTGGACAAGATTGATTGAGATTGTGAGGGCGGACACTATCAGGAGCAGGATTATTGCCAAGGCTATGCTGAGCTCTATGTCTCTGTTTATTTCCAAGGCTATGGTGGTGGTTAAGACACTTGTGAAACCAGCTATATTTCCGCCAACCATCAGAACCACGCCCAACTCCGCTATCGCCCTGTTGAAACTCGCAGTCACAGCTAACAGGACACCATTCAGGGATTCCTTCAAAACAGCGATTGATGCTTCAACTTCAGATGCACCTAAAGTTTTGGCTAAGTCCTTGATTTCCTGGTCAACCGACTCAATCGCATTCGTGATGAAACTGACCATTATCGGAGTTATTAAGACTGCTTGCCCAATTATCATCCCTGCAGGGTGATAAAGCAGGCGCAAAAAGCCTACTGGCCCGGCTTTTGAGAAAAACAGGTAGAGGACAAGCCCCAAAGTCACGGTTGGTATGCCCAGCATGGCGTTGAAGAATCCCTTGGCCAGAAACCTGACTCGAAACCTCCTTAAACCCAGAACAGCTGCTACGGGCAGACTCCACAAAAAAGCAATCATCGTAGCCGAGCCAGAAATCAGAATCGACCTCACACTGATTTCGACCACAGTTGGGTCGCCCGAGAAGATGAGCTGAAGCGCCCTTATCACGCCGTCAATGATTTCGTTCGCCAAAGGATTGTTCGCTCTTTTACCCGCCGCCGTAGAGTTCTGGGTATCCCCTGCGATATTGTAGCGGGCATTCTGTGTCGTCGAAGAAGGCGTAGTCTCTTATCCACTCCGCAATCGTCGGCTCTGTGTTCTCTGTGAGCACTCCAACCGCAGGATAAAACAAGCTCTGTCCGTACTCGTCTCTGCCGAAGTCCTCAATAATCTGCTGTCCCTGCTCCGAAATAAGGAATTTTACGAAGGCCATGGCGCCTTGAAAGTTAACACTCTGGTGGAGGGTTTGGTTGACCGCTATGGCGCTGTAGACGTTAAGCAGGTCTTTTCCTTCTTCAACAAGCACTTTCAACGAGATTAAGCCATCTTTTTCATACTTGAGGTACGTGCCCATGTCAGCGAGCGTGTAGGCTGAAAAGTAGTCAGCCTTCTTCAACGTTTCTCCCATCCCTGAACCAGCGTTTATGTACCATGATTCTCTCGTTAAGGCTGTCCAATCGAAACCCGCATCTGCCCATAGGCTTTTTTCTTTTGCGTGTGTTCCGGAGTTGTCGCCTCTCGAAACCCATCTGGCCGTTCCGTTTCTGCCGCTTTCAACAATCTTGGATAAAGCTTGCAGCGGCGCGGTGTCTCGGATTCGTGCGGGGTCGGTTTCTGGTCCGACGACGGCGAAGAAGTTGTAGGCTATTATCTTTCTGTTGACTCCTGTTCCATCCGTGAGGAACTTTAACTCGTCTTTTGGCGAGTGGACCAGAATTAGGTCGGCGTCGCCCCTCTGTGCGTGTTGAATCGCTATGCCTGTTCCGACCGAGATGAAGTTCAGGTCTATTGGGTATTCGGCTTCAAACTCTGCTTCGATGAAGTCAAGTAGACCCGTGTCGTAGAGGCTCGTGGTGGTTGAAACTATCACTCTTTCCCTTCTTGAAGCCCCAGCAAGGTAGTAGGTGGTTCCAGCGACTGACACTATTACGACGCAGACGAGCAAGACAACCCAAACAACAAGCGTCCTTCGCATGTGTAAACCCTTCTCGACGTTATGTTTGACCGTATACATCGATACACGTTATGACCTTATATGCATATCGCTCAAGCATGACCTCGACAAGCCTAGGACCGACACTCCAATACCTGAGCGTACTCGGAGCCTAATGGAAAACGAATTTCATAGAACGGCTTAAGGAATCGCTGATTGGCTTTCAATCTCAAATTGGCATGAGCCAAGCAAACAAAAAGGGTAGAGAGGAAAAAAGGCAAGATTTAAAGCCTTTGATGCCTATTGCAGTTGAAACAACATTGTCCACAGAGTCGGAGAACGAGCCATGAGAAAACTCGACGTCGCCTGCTTAATCGCAATCCTAATCTTATCCGCTGCCCTTCCAGTCAACGCGCAAGTAACATCCACATCCACAACCACGGTCGACGAAACCCTGTTCATAACCTATAACTTCGAAAACCTCGACCAAGCAGTGTACACACAGGCGCTAACAGAGGTCAAAGCCGACACGATTCCAAGCCAGATAACGCAATTCCTTGGACAACAGGGAAAAACGCTCGTGAGCTGGGGATTCAGCCCACAACCCCTAGTCTTCAACAACGAAACAAGGTCAATACGTGCGTCTTTCTTCCTGGGCGGCTCAGACGTAATCAGCTCTTCGCTGAATAGGACATCAATGAAGCGAACGTATCAAGTGAAGACGGAATGGACTAGGTTCAGGCTCGAGCTAACCAGCAGCTACACCATAAACTTCGCACTCTACGTAACCAAACAGGTAGCTGAATGGCAAAAAACCAACGCCACAACCTTCTACTTCGAAAACAAACAAACTGGCTTACTGGAAGTGTTCTCCTACATCAAGCTACCAGCATCCGCCTCACAGGTTCAAGCTGTTGGCGACGTTATCTCCTACGAGATGCCGCCCCGCTTCGACGACCTCCTTCTCGGAAGCCCCTTCCTAATCCTAATCGCACTCGCAGTCGTGTTCATCATAATCATACTGTACAGAAAAGCCCGTTGAAGTTTAATAAAGAAACTAGCCCTGCGCAGCCTTCTCCTTCTTCTCACCTTCAACCGCCAGCAAAAGGTCGACTAATGCTTTTTCATCAACCTCTGCCCGTGTTCTCCAATCCAGATACAGCTGTCGATTCTCGTCCTCCGCCAAGTATCCAGCGCGAATGTAGCGGTCAACGTTAACGTCAACGCGCCAACCGGGCAACTTGTCGCGCAGTATGTCTTCCACCTCGTCCCGCGAAGCCCTACCCTTCTTCGAAATAATAAAAGCCACGGCAACGGCCAGACCCGCAATATCATCGATCCGCCAACCGCTGAGCTTAGTCTCCTTCGGAGTCAAACCGCCACGCAGAGTTATGAAAAATCGAGCACGGTCCAGCTGTTCAAGCGTAGGCTTGCCTACGGGCTTTTCTCCCTCGTAGACGGTCTTCACCTGCAGATCTAATTTGTCCAGGTAAGAGTCTAAAAGCCCCAGCACTTTGGGGTAGTCGGAGCCCAAACGCTTTCGAAGCTCCCAACCCTTGACACCTGGTTTTCGGTGTCTCCGATAGAAGAGAAGATGCGTTGCACGCCTGAGCTTTCGCATGTAGAGGGCTTTCTTCCTCAGTCGCGTCTGCTCTCTCTCCAACGCTTCCACTCCTCAAAGCTAACCGAAACTGGAATCGAAACCACCTGCTGCTTGCCAACGAGTGAACGAGGCTTGTCGAAGGGAATTATGAAAATCTCTTCTTCTAGCCTGTGAACCTCAAATGTTGCGTACCCGTACGTAACCAGAAAGCTGGTCATATAAGCGCGACGGGAGGTTTCCTCGTAGGAGGCGGAGCCAACAAAATCCCAGTAGGCAATCTTCGTATGCTCACCGACTCTCTGCCGCAACTCACCCCAAAAAGCCTCCAACTCTTCGGTGAAAGCCTTCTCAGCCATTATCCTCTGCTTAATCAATTCCTCCCTTGAAGCTGAGCCCAACTCGGTCCTCAACGCCGAGGTCTTTGTCCAGCGTTCGTCGAGGGGAAGAAGACTCTGCCAATACCTGACCGCCTCGATGAGGCTGTGAGAAGAAATCTGCTCCAACTCTACAATGGGATGCCAAGCGTTCAAGAACAGACTAGCAAGGCTCTCGCGGCTGAGCTTGCGCAGTTTCTCCTCGATAAGAAAGGGGTCGGTGTAAAGTGAAGTCGACCTATGTCTGACCCAATCGCTCTGAAGCTGAATGACCGAAGCCAGACGATTGATGGTCTCAGCGTCAAGATTGAACTCGTCTATCGACTTCCACTCTGGAAAGTGCCTTCGAACAATGGAAATGACATCGTTAACGTCGACCAGAAAAGGGTCTAGCCCTCTCTCTTCAACTGACCTGCAGAGGTCGATTATGCGCTGCAGCTGCTCCTCGCCCAGCGCTTTCTTTCTCTTTGAAGACACCGGCGCTCTCCCACTGTTCTTGCAGAGACGTTTGAACTCCAAAATAAAAAGGTACTGGACGATAGCGAGCAGCTCTCTGTCGATTTGCGCTCTTTTTTGGCGCAAGCGTTATAAACCCACTTCGATAAATAAACCCAGAATCGTAGGAATGAGTATTAACTATTCCTACACGGAGTATGGGGAAAGTTTGGGAGAATCTGCTGAATCCAGAAAGAAAGCCAGGATTTCGATAGCAATCGACAAAGAATTCATAGCTTGGATAGATGAGATGATAAAGAAGGGAGTCTTCGCCAACAGAAGCCACGCTATACATAGGGCTTTGTTTAAGCTTAAGGAGGAGGTTGCTGCCCAAAAGTGACCATAGCTGTAATACTTCCTACATACTGTGAAGCAGAAAACATAGAAAGCCTCATGCACCAAATTGAAGAACTGAAACTCGACCTATCAATCACCGTCATCGACGATTCGAGCCCAGACGGAACCTCAGATGTAGTTAATCGGCTTCGAAAAAAATACCGAGACATTCGCTTAATCTCCAGACCCGAAAAACTAGGACTTGGAACAGCCATCACTACGGGCTTCCAATCCGTTCTTGAATCGGAAAAGTCACTGGAATACATCATTACAATGGATGCAGATTATTCACACAATCCCCAGGATATTCCTAAGTTAGTTGATGTTGCGAGAAGAGGCTATGGTCTAGTCATCGGAAGCAGATACCTTAGAGAAGGAAAGGTGATTGGGTCACATTTTGGGCGAAGACTCATTAGTCGATTAGCTAACACGCTGGCGTCGGTCGTGGTCGGCAAAAGAATGCACGATTGCACAAGCGGGTTTAGATGCTATTCCAAACGCTACGTGGAGAATGTTCTACCCAATCTCCACAGCCAAACCTACGAAATTCAGATCGAGACCCTCAAACAGGCTAGGATAAACGGATTCCCGATAAGAGAAGTTCCAATTACCTTTGTTGATAGAAAACGGGGAAAATCAAAGCTGACAAGCGCCGAGGTTTACGCTTTTCTGACCTACATTTTGAAAAATACACCAATACGATTGATCTCGCTCTCCAAATATAAAGCACTCAAGGCTGGTGAAAACAAGGGCTCTCCATTAAAGGCCCCAAATTGATCCCTGCCTGACCTTGGAGAGAAATCATGACAAGAATCGTTGCCATCGTAGAGTTTTGTCCACCGAGACTGGGAAGCGACCGAAGAATTTTTGAACTGCTTAGAAGACTCCCTGAACCTGCAGATGTACATTTTTTGGTTTTTCCACCAAGCCGTGCGATGCTAGGTTTGTTGCCTTTTCCTGAGGAACATAGAAGGGACGGTGAAAAACGCATCCGCAAGAACATTATGGTGCACTACATTTCTCTGCCTCAATTATTGTTGAAGACTTGGAAAAACTTTTTTCTAGGCTACCTTCTCACTGCCCTTTATGTTTATCCGAAGGCACTCAAGAAAGTGAGGGATGTCAATCCAGACGTGATTATGCTCAACTACGCTTCAGCATACACTGGGCTACTAGGTTTGCTAGTAGGCAAAACATTGAGGAGAAAGGTTGTTGTCGACTTCAACGACATCGTAGCGGACTATACATCAGACCTGTTCGTTAAATCAGTAGAGCACAGAGGCAAAAAGACTTACGGCATTCTGAAGCAAGCTGTTCAGAATTTGCTGACCGTCATCCAAAACTGGATAGTGGCAAAAGCTGACCTCGCATTGGCGCTCACCACGTTCACCCTTGAATACGCCAAACGCATACGTAACAAACGCATTTTCTTGATACCCGATGGAGTTGACACCAGCGTATTCAACCCTGAGAAGTTTGACACAAGCGTAAAGTCTGAATTGAAGCGCAAGTATGACGTTACAGAAAGCGAAAAGCTTGTTATGTACATTGGGAGAATGGACAAATGGGCAGGCGTGGAATTAATTCTGAAGTGCGCAGAAAGACTTGAACAAGCCCCACTAAAGTTTCTTCTCATAGGAGAAGGAGGCATCCAGCAAGATTGCCAAACGTCGAACGTAATTTTCAGTGGACGGATACCCTACGATTTGGTCCCCCTGCATCTAGCTGCAGCTGATTTAGTACTAGTGCCTATGGAGCCCAGCGTTCTCGGAAATTCTGCAAGTCCACTTAAGCTCTTTGAAGCGATGGCTATGATGAAGCCATTGATTGCCTCCAACACAAAGGGTATCAGTGATGTTTTGGACGATGGAAAAGACGGCTTGCTGCTTCCACACGACGAAACAATATGGTCAAGCGCAATCATGAACGTTCTTCAGGAAGACTCTAAGGAATCAGGGTTAGGAAAGAACGCTAGAGAAAAAGTGGAGGCTAAGTTCGACTGGAACGTTCTCGCTGGACAGCTTAACACGTTACTTGCTCAATTATTGTGCGCTGAGTAAAGAGGAGAAAACTAGTCGAATATCTTAATTATGCAGCCCAAGAAATTATTGAGCGATGCGGTTAGACTGTTGAGGCAGAGGGAATGACATTCAACGATTGTGAAGCGCTAGTGACCGGGGGTGCCGGTTTCATTGGGGCGAACCTGGCAAAAGAGCTTGTGCAAAAAGGCGCCCGAGTGACAATTTTCGACGATTTTTCCTCGGGTTCCGTGCAAAACATCAGGGACATTGAAGATAGAGTGACGGTGGTTAAGGCTGATGTCAGAGATTTTGATTCAGCCAAGAGGGTGGTGAAAAATCAAGACTTCATTTTTCACTTGGCTGCTAACACCAGCGTCTCATTCTCGGTTAGTGACCCTCGCCACGACTTTGAGGTAAACGCACTTGGAACTCTCTACATGTTGAAGTCGATGCTTGACCTTGATTCCGACGCTGTTTTTCTTTTAAGCTCATCAGCTGCAGTTTACGGAGAAGCCGAGGCTTTACCCATATCTGAAGACCAGCCAACTCGTCCAATGTCCCCCTATGGAGCCAGCAAGCTGGCTGCGGAGCAGTTATGCCGTACCTTCCATAAAAATTACGGGTTGCGCACCGTCTGTCTCAGGTACTTTAACGTCTATGGACCCCTGCAACGCAAGTACGTGATGCTTGACCTATTGAAAAAACTGGATGAGAGACAAGACGTCCTAGAAGTTCTGGGCACAGGAGACGAGATGCGTGACTTCATTTTTGTTTCAGACGTTGTAGACGCTACTCTGCTCCTTGCGCAACTTCCTGCAGCAGTTGGCGAAACATTCAATGTGGGCTCGGGAGTGGGCACACGTATAAGAGACGTTGCCTCGAACATTGTTGAAATGCTTGGTCTCCACAACAAAACGAGAATCCATTACACTGGAACCAGCTGGAAGGGAGACGTCAAGTTCTTTTGGGCAGACATCAAAAAAATCATGAATCAAGGTTTCCACCCGAAAGTCGAGTTGAGACAAGGACTAGAGCTCTTAAGAGAGTGGTACCAAGGTTCTCTGTGGAGTAGAAAGGGAGACAGATAATGAAGATAATTCAAGTGGTACCCAGGTTTCCTCCCGCGATAGGCGGAATGGAGAGCCACGTGTACAATGTTTCGAAGGAGCTCGTGAGAAGGGGACACAGGGTCACAGTCGTAACCTCAGACGAGGTTGATGGAAAAAAGCGAGGCGTTCGCAGAGAAGTTATAGATGGAATTGAGATTCTAAGCAGCCCATTGTTCATGCCGAAGTTCTTTCGGGAATACTGGTTAATCCCAGGAATTTTCAATATACTCAGAGATTTAAGAGGAGACGTTGCCCACATACATGGTTACAGATGCCTGAGTTCCAGCATGGCGGCGCTGTATTTTAAGCTTAAAGGAATCCCCGTGGTTTTTACGCCGCACGGGATTTATCCAAAGAGAAATCCTCTTGACGCCTTGATAAAATCTATTTTCGATTACTGGTTAGGTAACTGGCTTTTGAGGTTTTCACGGAGAGTAATTGCCCTTACAGAAAACAATAGACAACTGCTCCTGAAAATCGGCTGCCCCAGAAATAAGATAGTCATCGTTCCCAACGGAGTTGATGTTGAGAAATACAAGAAATTGTCGTTCGATGCGAAGGAGATGAAGGAAAAGCATGGTTTCTTCGGGCCTCTTCTGCTTTATGTAGGAAGAATAGACTGGAGCAAAGGAGTCGAAAGCATAGTTGAAGCGCTGCCCTTAATAAGCAAAGAATTTGCTGGCACAAAGTTGTTAATCGTTGGGCCAGACTATCGAAATTACGCCCCAAACCTGCTCAAGCTGTCTCAGAAATTGGGAGTACGCGATTGTATGACCTTAACTGGAGTTATACCCGAGGACCAGGTGCGTCTATATTATTCTATGAGTGACGCCTTCATATTGCCTTCGGTCTATGAAGGTTTGAGTTCAAGCATGCTCGAGGCGATGGCAAGCAAAGTGCCGGTGATAGCATTACCCACTGGGGGAACTCGAGACGTGTTTGTCCACGGTTTTAATGCAGTTTTGATTAAGGAAGCTTCGCCAGATGAAATAAGTAACGCTGTTACCGCACTCTTGAACAACCCTAAGCTTCGAGAAAAAATCTGCGGGAACGCTTTCAGCCTTGTTTATCGAAAATACGCTTGGAAAGCCATCGTCAGCAAGCTGGAGTCGGTTTACGAAGGAATCTTAGTGGAGAACGATTAGGAAACGCGGGAGCCCATGAACCCATTATGATTCAAACGTCGCTTCTCTTTTTTCAGCTTCTTCTCCTAATGATTCTGCTTATCATAATCGGTGAACCCCTCAGGATTGTCTTTTCAAGATACCTAAGTTCATTTAGAGACCTAGATGTTCTTCAAGCATCTGTGTTAGACGTTTACTTAGGTGGCTTCATTCTGTACGTTCTTGCGATTGTGCCGCTTCGCCTTTTCAGCTCGACTGTATCTCTAGGAATCACGATAGTGTTAGGTTTATTTTCATTGTTTTTCCATGGACGAAAGGTTGCAAAAGCATTAAGAAAATTCAACCCCTTTGGAGTGTCTATCGCTTCAATGCGCAATTACTTCTCCAAGCATGGTGAATCTGTACTAGTATTTGGAATCGTAGTCGCAATGTTCTTGGTGAGTCTTTGGATACAGATAACTCCGCTCAAAGATTTCATCTTTGGCAGTATTCACGACACTTCTCTGCACGGTCTTTTCACTCAGGTCATAATTGAAAACAGCGGGGTGCCCGTTACTATGATGCCTTACTTGGCTGAGGGCGTAATCTATCCGCAGGGTGCCCACGTGGTTTTTGCTTACGCTTCCTACGTCTTAGATTATAGTCCCCCTCAAACGATTTTTTACATAACGGCACTCTTTCAAGCCCTTGTCATCCTTGGCGCGTATTACCTAGGCAAAGCCATGCATTCGAGGCAATTAGGCGTAAGTTTCACCTTCATCTTTCTCACCGTAAGCCGTTGGCCACAGTTATTAGCGTGGGGAGGCAATCCCTACATAATGGCTTTCCCGTTTCAATTCATCTGCTTCAGTTTCGTTTCTGACATCTTGAATCGAAGGCGACAAGGTAAAGGAAAAATGAAGGCTTTGGAACTCTTGGTTATCGGTTTGCTGTTTGGCTATCTCGCGGCGCTGCACCTCACCCTCTACATAATTGTTGTGGCGTCAGCCGCTGTTCTGACACTTGCACTGATCATTTACGAACGCAAGTTTTCGAAGCTGAAATCTTTGTTGGTAGTCTTTGGGTTCAGTTTGATTCCGATCAGCGTATTCATTGGCAGGTTTTTCATCTGGTGGTCTTACCCTGGGCACAACATTGGACTTCCACCAGATATAGTAATTTCTCCGTGGCCAGTTGTTAACGTGTTAAGTTGGATTCTGTTTTATGAAGGAATCAGCCCTTATCCCATCATCGTTGTTCTCGTTCTCGGGTTGGTTTCTGTTAGCCTAGTGACTATTTACAAGATGCGGACGCAACTTGGCTCTAAGGGCTTTGCTGTGGAAATAGCTCTCAGTAGCGTGCTGGCTTCTATTGCTTTGTTTTTTCTTTTTAATCTTCAGTTTGTCTTTCCTTTTCTTGCTATAATTACTGGAGAAGCAGGGAGACCAACGATCAGTCTCCTAATCGCACTTTATTTTTGCATTGCAGTATTCAATGTTATTCTGTACGAAAGGGTGATCAGCCGGTTTTCCCAAGGGGTGCTGACAGTCTTCAACCCAAGCAAGCCTTTTTTCAAGAAGAGCGCGGCAATACTTCTATCACTTTTAATCTTTTTGCTGATCTATTCGCCTTTTCTCTACTACCTAACCAGATCTGAAGGAACGCTTTCTGAAAATTATGCTCTGTTTGCAGTAACAACTCGCGACGACTACGATCTCATGCTGTGGATGAAAGAAAACTTGCCCAGAAACGCTGTGGTACTAGTGAACATTTACGAACCAGGAATGTTCATCCCATCCCTGTCCCACCTTAAGGCTGTGTACCCTTGGGTCGCGAGCAAAGATTCCCTTTCTTTTCAAAAACTTATTTCCATGGTAAGGCAGGGAAGATTGAGCACAGAAGTCTATGAAATCATGAAGCAGCTTAGCATAACCCACGTGTATCTGGGTGTCCGATCAACATATTGGTGGGAAAAAAACTATGAATGGGACTCGCAGGCCTTCCTAGGCAACCCAAATTTCAACTTAACCAAGAAAGTGGGAGACGCGTATCTCTTTGAGGTGCTTTATGAGGAACCCAATGTTGTTCTCAAGGACAGTTTTGAATACGAAGTTGTTTCTGATATGGGTTGGAGTTTCATTTCCAACACGGCAACCCTGCACAATGGAACAGGTCAAGCATCAACAAATTCGAGTCAACCATTTGAAGGGCAACGCAGTCTGGTTTTGACAGCCAAGAAAGACAGCGGCACTTTCTATGAAAACTGGATTTATCGGAATGTTTATGTTTGGAATTCATCAAACGTCGTTCTCAACCTCTATCTGAACGCTAGTGCTGGCTTTCAACCACCTGACGGAATAAACATATACGTGTCTGACAGCTCTTGGAACGAGTTTATTCGTTTTGCAACGCCTGGTCAACTCTTTGGTGAAAATGAACCAGCCGTCAGCATCAACTTCAACGGATGGTTAAGCTTCGACATAAGTCAGATCTGGGGTCAATTTCACAATTCAACGCTGCCCAACCCGTTTTTGCTTACGATTCACAACATTGACTTCGACGGCGTCGAAAACGTGGCTTTCCTAGATTCAGTAACTGTGACCATCGGTGATTAGATGCTGACAAAAAGGCTTCACGCGACTTTTGGAACACTGTTATTACACAATGTGCGCTTAAGAGGTTGGAAGGCTACGGTTTACTGCTTTGGTCTCTCAGCCTCAAGATACATAGAATACGCATGCACTTTGGCATTTTTGAATCCATTCTTTAACAGAAGAATTTTCATTCTGGAATTAGGATGTGGACATTCGGTCTTACCGACCTTTTTAAAGAGGCTGAACTTGCAGGTGATTGCTATCGACATTAACCGAGACGCCTTAAGGTGGCAGGTAAGCAAAAGCAGGGAAATGTCAAAGGAATCTTTGCACGCAATTCTAGCAGATGGAACAACCCTGCCCATCAAGGATGAAGCGGTTCAAATAGTTTCATGTATATCTGCAATAGAGCATATCCCTGATAAAGGAGATATTCAAGCTGCACGTGAGATTGGCAGAGTTCTGTCGCAAAAGGGAATAGCTGCTGTTAGTTTTCCATTGTCTTTACATCGAGAAGGTTTCTCACGATGCGACATGGCATCAGAGATCCCATCGGTAGCCAAGCGGGTTCTCAACGCTGCTCTGTTGCTCGCCATTTTTAAACAGTTCCAAGTCGACAGGACTGTTCACAATTTTGAGCGTTTCTACAGCGTCGCAGACATGAAAAAGCGAATAATCCAGCCCTCTCGCTGTGAGCTAAAAGGCATAGTTGCCTTAAGAAGCAGAGGAATGATTAAGTTCATTTACGAGAATGTAATTCCAACCGGCTTGTTCACTCTCTATGAATATTTGATCGCTAGGATTTTGACTCTGAGAATGAATGCAGAAGACATGGATGCTGCAATTCTCAAGTTGAGAAAACTGTCTGCCGTAGACTAAAGCATAGAAAACACGAAACCTGCTATAGCACAGCATTCATCAACATCCTGCAAACTGCCAGAGTAGAAGAAGGCGCTAAACGATGTTTCCCTTCTTCTTTTGAAATCTACTTCGCAGCACTCCAGCCCCACAATGCAGGATGGTGGTGGCACTAGTAACAGTTTGCCACTACCACCGCGCATATAACCAGTCCCCCTAAACCCCAAGAGAGCCCAAAACAACCATACAAAATCAAAAACACAAAAAGAATTATATAATCAGGGCATAGATTTCTTTTGTTACGTACTCTAGATAACGGTTTTTGTCGGTGAGATTGAACACTGTAACAGATGCGTCTCGGGTTACACCTACGACGTAGCCGTATTCTCTTGCTCGAGCTACGATGTACCAGAGGTCGCCATGTCTGCTGTACTCGTCGAAGAGCGTCGTGCCCACCAAGTCGGGTCCGTACAGCGACAGCTTGTCCACGTTCGGTATATCAACGTTGTCGAAAAACGTGATCTTCGTGTCCTCTGGATTCTTGGTGTGGAAGCCTTTGAGGGTTTCTGGTGCGATGCGGGCTTCAACTATGCCGCCTGCTTTTTCAAACAGTATCTCGCTCAGCTTGTTGGCTATGAAGTTGGCAATTCTCTTTTTCTCAACGACGGTTAGGAACTGTTGTTTTTTGAACTGGCTGAAGCTGAACATCGCTTCAACCGTCTTGGGCAGAGGCACGATTTTTCCTCGGTGGAAAACGTGAAGCACGTAGTCGTGAGAGTAGACGCCCGAAACAGTGTTTTCTCTGGATGCTAGGTTCATGACCTCGGTCACTAGAGTGAATTTGTAGTCACCTTCTTCGTACTCTTCCTCTGTTTTGAAGCCTTTCAGTTTTGAGGCTATGCTTGCGAGTTGAGTTGGCTCGGCGATTTTGAAAACTTTGCCAGCGGTCACCATGGAATTTCCTCTTAATTTGTGCTGATTACGTGTCTTGTTGCTCATAAATCTTATATGCTCACGTGCACTAAAGGTGCTAACTCAACATTAAAAGGAGAAAAGAAACTGTGATTGATTTCAGCTTCACAGAGGAACAGCAACTGTTTCGAAAAGCCATACACGAATGGTGCGCAAGGAAACTCAACATGGAAGCAGTTAGGCAGATGGACAGGACAGGAAAGATGCCAGATTGCTTGGTCAAAGAAATGGCTGACCTGGGCTTGTTCGTTATGACAGCGCCCGAGGAGCACGGTGGACCAGGTGCCGACTGGATTACAGCTTGCATTGCCGCTGAGGAGTTGGGCTACGCGGACATAAGCTGCGCCATACCAGTGTTCTTCCTGGTGCAATCAAGCTGGGGCTATGTGGTCGACCGATACGCAACTGAGGAAGTCAGGAATGCAGTGATTCGACCAGCGATTAAGGGCAACGCGTTCATCGGCATCGCCACAACCGAGTCTGGCGGAGGCTCAGACGTTGCAGCGTTCAAGTCCACGGCTAGAAAAGAGGGCAACGAGTGGGTGATAAACGGCGAAAAAATGTACATAAGCGGCACCGAAGAAGTCCAGAAGATGGGCGGAGGCTACTGGATAACCTGTCGAACCGCGCCTGCCCCAGAGGGAGCGTCGCACAAGGGCATGACTGGATTCTACATGCCCATCAACGCGCCAGGTGTTGAAGTGACCAAACGCTTTGACGACGTTGGCAGAATGGGCATATCCACAGGCGGCTTTAGCATGAAAAACGTCAGGCTGCCAGACAGCTACCGACTGGGCAAGGAAGGCGAAGGGTTCTATCCAACGATGGAAGGGTTCGATCTAGCACGATTACTAATCGCTGCTGTGTGCATCGGAGCCGCTCAGAGAGTACTGGAAATTGGCATGGACTACATCAAACAACGCAAGGCTTTCGGACGCCCCATCGGCAAGTTCGAGGGCATACAGTTTGAGTTAGCCGACGATTGGGCTGAACTAGAAGCCATGAGGTCGCTGGTCTATCGCACAGCCTGGATGGTGGACGAGAGGTACAAGCACAACAAGTTTACCCCACTTGAGGTTGTCAAGTACATCTCAGCAATTAAGTTGAAGGTGCCGCCGTTTGCTATGCGCGCGGCTGAGCACGCTATGATTTGGATGGGAGCCTACGGATACTCGCAGGAGTGCCCGATTGAGATGGCTTGGCGTGGTATCATGTCCTACTGCATCGGAGCGGAAGGCGCGCTGAACATTCAACGCATCGTCATAGCCAGAGAACTGCTGGGCAAAGACTTCATACCCTACAAGTAGTTTCTTCCACTCTCTTTTTTGTTTCAGGTGCTGTGCTGAGGCATAGTGTAGACGCTATTAGTATGGTCTGTTTCTGGTCTGAGTGGTTTTCTGGTTGAGTTGAGCGCTGTTTGACGCACTTTCAATGTTGTCAAAAGCCACTTTTGAAGGATTTTTTGTGTGCTTGTTAGTGTTGAACTGTCCTTTTAGTAACACTAACACGTTCCACGCTAGGAACTAAATTTCACAAGAAGAAGGGGACAAACCTCTTTAGCCTTCTTCTTCCATGCAGCCGATATTATCAGGCAAGTGTATGCTAGATGATGGAACCATTTTGAAGTCGTTGAATGTGCAGGAAATGTCAGAACTCTGAGTTCAGTATCCCTCTTTCTCCAAAATCAACCCCCATACGTCAAAAACATTAATGTTCTATACATGTGTGTGTATTTCATCGGGTGATGTGAAATGGAGCCGACATTTAGTCAGAAATCAACACCTATAATTGGTGCGTGGAAACTCATTTCGTTTGAGATCCAGAGGGAAAATGGCGAAGTGACGTATCCTTTCGGAAAAAATGCACAGGGGTCAGTCATTTACACCGAGTCCGGGCGCTTTTCAGCGCAACTGATGCGTCCAGACCGTCCCCAATTCGTATCTGGGGACCAGATGAGGGGAGCAGCTGAAGAAATCAAGGCAAATTATGAAGGCTTCATATCGTATTACGGTCGTTACGAATTGGAAAGACAAAAAGGCTTTGTCATTCATAATGTGGAAGGTTCTTTGTTTCCCAACTGGGAAGGACAAAGACAAAAAAGGTTCTATGAGTTATCGGGTAATCGGTTGAAGTTGAGCACTCCCCCAACATTGTGGGGTGGTTGGGAGGTTGTCGGCGTCTTGCTCTGGGAACGGATAGAGTAAACTGTTGAGAGTTGTAGAAGCGTCAAAACATTTGATCTTCAGAATGAATCTTCTATGGCTTTCTAGGTCCTGTAAAAACCGAGAATTTAAACCTCGACCTGTCCACGGTATAATGGTAGCCCGGGATACGTGGCTTATCCCGTCTGCACACATAATTGACTCGTAAAAACTTTATGTTTCTTGTCTGTTAAGCGTATGAATGATGAAAGAAACTAGGCCCAGGTGGGGCTTCGTATGATCAAAGTTAGAAAAGCAACCGAAAAAGACAACCAAGCGCTCATTGAACTCCAGACAAAATGCCCGCAAGGCACCAGTCTAATCCTTAACGTTGACAGCTCACCTGACTTCTTCGCCCGCTCCAAGCCTTTCAAAGACTGGGCTGTTCTTGTAGCCGTTGATGGTGGTAGAGTAGTTGGTTCTGCGGGATATGCGGTTAACGATGTAATCGTTGAAGGCAAACCTGTCAAGACAGCGTATGAATACGGTTTCATAGTTGACCCACGAGAGAGACGAAAAGGAATCGCAGTAAAGCTGCAAGAATGTATTGAGCAAGACGCAGCGGAAAGAAACGTTGATTTGCTACATTTAACCATTATCGAGGACAACGTACCTTCAATAAACTTGTTTTCAAAAATGGGTTTTGAAAAAGTCAAAGATTGTGCGACGTTTTCTATTATGGTCTATAAGAAGCAGAGGTTAACTGAAGGCGCTAACATCAGACGTGTCGAGGAAAGCGATCTTACCGAGGTGGCGAACATGCTCAACGAAATGTATCACGACTACAATTTCTTCCATATCCTCAGAACCGAAGATCTCTTGGACTACATCAGAAGAATGCCTGGTTTTGATCTCCAAAACATGTTTGTGTTCCATGACGATGAGGGAATAAAAGCCTGTCTGGGTTACTGGGACTATGCAAAGGTGAGGAAATACATAGTGCAGAAACTCAATTGGAGACTGAAGATGCAGTTGTTTTTGCTGAGACTTGCAGGCTTATTTGCTGAAATGCCTCGTATTCCCACGTCTGGCGAACCGCTCTTGAGCTACAATCTGACTACCTTAGCTTTTAAAAACACTGAAAGCATGATGGATCTGATCAAGCATGTGATCAACATAGCTCTGGAAAATAAAATCAACTTCATCCATATTCCGACAGATATGGCAAGCCCAACAGCAGAAGTCCTCTCCCGCTTCAGACATGTCAGAATAGGGCTTCAATTCTTCGTTAAACGCCTGTCAGGAAAGAATTTTTCTAGTCTCAGTGACAACAAACTGTTCATCGACACAACCGAGATATAGAATTTAACCTGCAAGCTGGTAAGGCTACGCGTATTATTCCATCGTTTATTTTTGAGAAGGTGAACGAAACAACGTTTGATTGACGGGATCACACCCCGACGGACAGGATAGGTTGCTTAGATATCTCGCTTAAGATGAAGTACCCGAATCTATAGCAGTTTTCAAACTGATTGACGATTAGATTCTAAATTCTAAAAACCGAAAATTTAAACCTCCCTTGGGAGAAATTCAAACTCTCGTAAAGCCCATAGACATATATTATTACTAGTAATCGGTTCAGAAACCCCTCCTCTATTCCTGTACGGTTTTTACAATTTCGATTATTCTGTGTCAAACACAGTTTGGAGCGTGTACTTTAACTTTTAAATTCTTGTGTAGTGCATTGGCTTCTGACTAAAGCATCGATTTCATGGGAGAAGCAGGGTTTTGCCGGTCGATTTGGTCTTAGTAAACGCTAAGGTGTACACGCGAGAGGGTATGGTGGATGCTGGTTTAGCCATTGACGACGGTCGAATTGTTAAAGTCGCCAAAGAAACACGCTTGCCCAAGGCAGACAGACGAATGGACCTGAAAGAAAAATGGGCGCTGCCCGGTTTAATTGACTCCCACGTGCATCTCAGAGACCAACAGCTTGCGTACAGAGAGGATTTTCAGAGCGGAACAAGCGCAGCAGCTGCAGGAGGAGTCACCACGGTCGTGGACATGCCCAACAACCGACCTCTAACGATGAGCGCAGAGACTTTGATGGAGAGAATGCGGCTTGCTGAGTCACGGATACTCGTGAACGTTGCCTTCAACTCTGCCCTCCCCTCAAGGGCAAGTGAGGTACGTAGTATCGTTGACGCGGGGGCTTCTGGGTTTAAGCTGTATCTTCTCCAACAGCTCGGAGGCGTCAACATAGACGACGACGAGGCTCTGCTCCAAGCCTTCAAAGCCATAGGCAAAACTCGTGTTCCAATCTCGGTCCACGCGGAAGACAAGGCTGTGTTGGAGAACGCGAAAAAGAAGCTGCAGGAAAGGGGCAGAAACGACCTCAACGCCTTTCTTGAAGCGCATCCGCCTGAGGCTGAAGAGAAAGCCGTGAAAAATGCGGCTGATCTGGCTTTAAAGTCTGGGGCTCATGTGCATATTTGTCACGTAAGCTCTGGTCTCGGGTTAGGCGCGGTTTTGAAAGCCAAAGGAAAAGGTGTTAAGGCAACCTGCGAGGTTACGCCTCACCATCTTCTCTTAACGGTTCAACACTTGAAGAAGCTAGGTAAGTTGGCGCTTGAGATTCCACCTTTGAGAACGCGTCGAGACGTTGAGACTCTCTGGCAAGCCCTCCAAAAAGGCGAAATCGACACCATAGGGTCTGACCATGCCCCTCACTCGCTTGAAGAAAAGCAGGCTGAGTCTGTCTGGGACGTGAAACCAGGCATTGTCGGTCTCGAAACCACGCTTCCCCTACTGCTCACAGAAGTAAACAGAAGACGCCTAACCATAGAACAGCTTGTTGCCTTGACCTGTGAGAAACCCGCTGAGATATTTCACCTGAAAAACCGAGGAACCCTTCAGCCGGGCTCTTTCGCCGACATCACGATCGTCGACTTTAAAAGAGAAAGTAAAATCGACGCATCACGGTTCTATTCCAAGGCAAAGTTTTCACCCTTCGACGGTTGGAAGGTAAAGGGCAAGCCCATGAAGACCTTTGTAAACGGGCAACTCATCATGGATGAAGGCGAAATCGTGGCTAAACCGGGAATCGGGCGAATCATAAAATGAATGAACTCAAGTTTGTGACTGACGGAATGCTCGGCAAGCTAACTCGGTGGCTTCGCATGTTAGGTCACGATGTGGAGTACACGGGCTCGATGGGCGACAAGGAACTTGTCCAGAAGGCTAAGAAGGAAGGCCGAATACTTTTAACACGCGACCTTGAGCTTTTTCAACAAGCCATCGCCAAAGGAGCGGAAGCGTTCCTCATCGAAAGCCCAAATCAAACCGCAAACCTCGCGAGGCTAGCAAAAAGGTTTGGCTTCAAACTTGAAATACATATGGAGGCTTCGCGCTGTCCAAAATGCAACGGCAAGATTGTGGCTGTCTCCAAAGCCAGCATCGTCCACAGAATTCCAGAGACAACGTCTTCCAATTACAGTCAGTTTTGGCAGTGTCAGGGCTGCGGTCAGGTGTATTGGCAGGGTGCCCACTGGAAGAAAATAGACAAAACCCTCAAGGAAGCCAGAGCTGAGCTGGAAGCTTAAAGCTCTCGAGTCGAACTCTTACGCCTGTAATAGAAGAAAAGTGCAACTATCACGAAAGCTGGGATGTAGAACACACATATCTCAAAGACAACGTCGAAAAATAGACCGCCCAGGCGCTGGATGAAGAAAACAAGAACAGCGATAGAAACCAAGATGAAAGCGGACAAACGCCAAGTTCTTAACTCGTTTCTGCCCTTCAAGTAATTCCTTCTTCACGCAGAACCAAAAAGAAGCTGCGCTATCCCTGCAGCAGCCATTTTAGCGGAATGTCCTGGTAGCTCTCATCGGGCAGAGTCCTCCGAATAGTTATCGGCAAGATGCCCATCGTCAACTCCTTTAGAGCAATGTCGATAGGGCTAGACAAACGCTCGGAAGGCTCGACCAAAATGGGAGCGCCCATGGCGATTTGTAGGGCTCTTGCAGCCACTATGCGAGCCTTCTCGAAACGCGTGAGCTTAGGTGGACCTACCCAGATCTTATTCTCTTCGTTAGATATGCTAGAACTCTCCAGCACCTTCAGGACCCATTCCCATTCCAGGAGGACCCTTAGGAGGCATTGGTGGGGCTTTCATCTTCCCCGATGCGATTATGTCGTCAATCTTTAGAATCATCGTAGCCGCTTCGGTTGCAGACTTTATGATTTGTTTCTTGACTGCCAAGGGTTCAAAGACGCCTGCCTTTTCCATGTTCTTGGGTTTGCCTTCCACAACCTCAATTCCAGCCCAGAGTTCGCCCTTTTCGTGGCGAGCCCGCAGCTCCGAGAGAACGTCAATAGGGTCTAAGCCAGCATTCTCGGAAAGCGTCAGTGGGATCGATTCGAGTGCCTCAGCGTAGGACTGCACTGCGAGTTGTTCTCTTCCTGGCAAAGTCTGAGCGTACTCCTTCAAAGTCCTCGCAACCTCTAGCTCTGGAGCGCCTCCGCCCGCTACGATCTTTGGTTCTCGAACGATGTCTCGGGCAACGCACAGCGCGTCGTGTATTGATCTCTCCGCCTCAGCCACGATCCTCTCGGTTCCGCCTCTTATGAGGATGGCGACTGATTTCGGGTTTTTGCATCCCTCGATGAAGGTCATCTTGTCGTCGCCGATTTTTCGTTCTTCCACGAGTTGGGCGTTGCCTACATCAGTCTGGCTTATGTCGTCTAGGTTGGTGATTATCTTGCCGCCCGTTGCCTTAGCGAGTTTTTCCATGTCAGATTTCTTGACACGTCTGACCGCGAGTATGCCTTTTCTAGCCAAGTAGTGTTGGGCAAGGTCGTCTACGCCCTTTTGAGCTATGATGACGTTGGCGCCTGTTTTGGCGATTTTTTCAACCATGTCTTTGAGCATGTTCTCCTCTTGCTCTAGAAAAGCCTGCATCTGCTCGGGGCTCTCAATGTTGATCTTGGCGTCGAACTCGGTTTTTTCAATCTCTAACGGTGTGTCCAACAGTGCGATTCTTGCTTTTTCAATCCGCTTGGGCATACCAGGGTGAACAACTTCTTTGTCGACCACTATGCCGTTGATGAGCTTTGTGTCTGTCAACGATTCGCCTGGCTTTTTTTCCACCATGACGTCGTCGACGTCCGCCTTGAACTCTTTCTCGCCCTTCTCAGCAACCTGCAGAATTGCCTGCGAAGCTATGTCGGCCAACTGCTCCTTGTGATCAGCGACTAGTTTGCTAGCCATTGAAGTGACAGCAACTCTCTTCATCCACTGCCTGTCTGTTGGATTGACTGGTATCGCAATCTTTTCCAAAATCTCGAGTGCTTTTTCACCCGCCTTTCTGTAGCCGTCTATGATGACCGTTGGATGAACGTTCTTGTCGATGAGTTCCTCAGCCTTGCCCAGAAGTTCGCCTGCAATGATTACAGCACTTGTTGTGCCGTCGCCGACTTCGTCGTCTTGTGTCTTTGCCACCTCGACCATCATTTTTGCGGCTGGGTGCTGAATGTCCATTTCGTCTAGGATTGTTCTTCCGTCGCTTGTGATTGTCACGTCGCCGAAGCTGTCGACCAGCATCTTGTCCATGCCTTTGGGTCCAAGGGCGCTCTTCACAGATTCAGCTACAATCTTTGCAGCCATTATGTTGGCGTGTTGAGCGTCCCTTCCCCGAGAACGGGATGCTCCCTCCTTCAGTATGAGAACGGGGGTTCCAGCTAATTCAGCTGTCAATTTCTAAATTATCCTCCTCAATTTTGACTCAACAGTAGAAAATAACATCACAATATAAGTTTTTCTGAATGGGTGTCTGATATTTCTAAATGGTTTTTTGGTCACTTGCGTTTGCGGAAGAGCTTCACGCCTTCTATGTCGGTGACGTAGTCAAAGCCGCCTTCCACTAGTTGGCGGGCTTCCTCGATCGTCTTAGCAACCGCTGAGTGGAACTCGTCATTTTCAAACTGGACCAGCTGCGTGTACCCCTTTCTTTCATCTGGAATCAGAATAAGGTTTTTTCTAAAAAACAAGGCAAGTTCAAGTCTATTTGGAGCTTAAGACTGGGAGTTGGATGAAAAATATCATAGCCCTTAGTATTGAGAATTCATAATTGAAAAATATCCTATCTCATTATTTTCAACGGGGTTAATTATGAAAAAACAAAGTGTTGATGAGCTTGAGAAAACACTCGCAGACATGACTAACGAATTTGTCAGAGGGTTCAACAAGGCTCAAAAACTGATAGAAAACCTCAAGAACGAGAAATAATTCCCGTTCCTCTGATTGAGGAATTTAATAAACCCAAAGCCGACTCGTTCTTCAAGAATAAGTAGGCTTTCGGCTGCGCCAGGACTCCCCAAAAAAGAGGGGAATTGCGGGAGACGTCTCCAAGAGGGTCAGGAAATAAGTTTTTCTAACCGATCACAAAAACGGGACGGAATGTTCACTTGCGCAGCATTAGACGAGTCGTCTCTTTGGCACTGCGGCTAGAATTATCCCTCTGACTATCAAAGACAAGCCCAGAATGATGATCACTCCTGCCCAAAACTGAAACCATATGGTGGTTGCAGTTTGTGGCGTGATCGCTTCAATTAGCCATGTGCGAGTTAGGTAGCCGACGCCGATCCAGAAAACAAAGTTGCCCGCTGTCTCTGCTTTTTTCCCCCATGGCGAACCCAGGGCGAACCTGAGCCCCAGAACAACTATTTGAAATACAGCCCATGCGAAACTGAACTGCTCAACTGCCCTGTAAACCACTTGATGAGTCGATGCTGAGACAGGTGCAGGAAGCCATATTCCAGCGTTTGGCACACGAACTATGTCAAAGTCGCGAAAGAAATCGAGTATCCTCTCAAAAAGACCAGGTGTAGTAATAAAAATTGCACCTATCAACAAGAAGAAGAAGCCAGCTGAAATGGCGCCGAACATGCCTTCTCTGTATCTGCTCTCGCCCAATCCCGTTCACCTTTTCACTGCCTTATCTTGTTATTTTTGCATATAACATTTCCTAAGAAAGGAACTTCATGCACACGTTTTAAATACTTAGTTCGCAAAGTAAAGAAAAAGGAAATTACGAGCATTCTGAGGTGAAACAGACATGTCGACTTGTCCGAAGTGCGGCACAAAAGTTAAAGAAGACATGAATTTCTGCCCAAAATGCGGCACCACACTGAAAGTGGAAGCACCAAAGGCTGAAGCCGCGCCTCCAACACCCCCTGCAGCGCCTGCTCCGGCACCTCCTTCGACTAGGCCAGAAAGGTACGAGAAATACGAGAAGGGCGAAAAACGAGAAAAACAAGAGAAGGGCGAGAGACCTGAAAAGAGGGAGAAGGGTGAGAAATACGAGAAGCGTGAAACAGGGTACATAAGTTTCTTGATCGGCGGCATAGTTCTCATAGCTCTAGGACTGATCTTCTGGCTTGTCATGAACCTTCAGATCCCGTCTGGTCTCGCCTGGGCGTACTTCTTCGTCATAATCGGCATAGTCATAATCGTGGCGGGCGTATACGCTGCGGCGATGGCGTCTAGAAGGCATCCCCCGACCTAAGTAAACCAGCCGAATAGAAACCTGTACAGTCTGTGTTCGATGAGGGTTAGGAAGGTTCGTCTGCCGAACACACGGAAGTAGTTTTTTCCCATCGATTCAATCATGTCACCTATATCGTACCTTGGAAACGTGCACGATGATATCAAGAGTTTACCCCATTCTCCCCTCTTGAGTTCATGGAGCATTTTTGTGCCCTTGTCTGTTTCAACCTCGAAGAGGTACGTGTCGTAATTGGGTGATACGTAGGGTAAATCGTCCAGCTGCTGCGCGAACACACCCTCGGTTGCGCTGTAGATTTCCACCACTGGAACCTCGCCGAAATATTTCCTAAGAATAGGCGCGTACTTGAACTGAATCTTACGAACGCTCGTGCAGAACAGCGCGCGAAGGTTCCAAATTTCTTTTGGCGTTCGCCCATGCCTCTTCTTGACGTACCTTGCGAAGGAAAGGATTACGGGAGTGACGCCTATCGCTGCCACTACGTTTTCGTCTCGAGCCTTCTGGTAAGCGAGCTCAAACCGTCTCTCCCAATCGGGTCTGGTTACACCTGGACCCAAGGCGTCGATGTCCTCCTGCCTTGGTACGAGGCTGACCTCGTTGAGCATCGGGTTGAGTTTGGCGTATGTTCCTGAGCTGTAGCCGTAGGTTATTGTCTGTCCGCCCGAGTCTATTGTGGTCACGGTTGAGGGAAAGTTCAGGTTCAGCACCCTTCCTGTTAGGATTAGGTAGTCGTTTTTTCTCAGGGCGTAGTTGACGAAAGCCCTTGCTCCGCAAGAAAATATCTGTTCCAGATGCGTCTTGGTCGCTGGCAGTATTTTTGATATGCCCGTGGAGCCTCGGGTCATGACCCATGTGAGCGGTGGTTCGGGCAAAATTACTCTGTAATTATCCTTTCTGGCGCCTTCTAGAATGGATGTAAGCTCTTTGTAGTTGATTGTTGGAATCCTTTTTCTGTAATCTTCCACGCTGTGAATCTCATGCGCCTTGTGGTCTATTCCGTATTGGGTTTTCTCGTATTGTTTGAGCAAATCCAACAACACGCGCTGCTGAAATTCTGCTGGGTTCTCCAATGATTCGTACCAGGGGTTGACTATGGCTTTTAGAAACTCCATTCTAGCCTTTTTTCCTGACGCGTCCTCACGACTGAGGGAAATGTTTGCTTCTGCTTTATTATAAGATTTCACCTCAATTTTTGGGAAAGATTTATGAATCAATGAATAAATGGTTACTGAAAACATTCAGGGGCATCAGGTATGGTCAGAGTCCTAGTCTGCGTGAAGCAGGCGATTGATGTTTCTCAGGTGAAGGTTGACGCAGCCACGCGTCGTCTCATCACCGTTGACGCGCCCAAGAAAATCAGCGACTTCGACAAGAACGCGTTGGAAGAGGCGATTAGGCTGAAGGAAAAGCTCGGAGGCGAAGTCACAACCTTGACAGTTGGACCTGAAGACGCAAAGACAACTGTAAGAGAGGCGTTGGCGATGGGCGCTGACAAGGCTTACGTGGTAAGCGACCCTGTGTTTGAGGGCTCTGACACGCTGGCAGTCAGCTACATTCTCGCTGAGGCTGTGAGGAAGCTGGGTCCTTTTGACCTTATTCTCTGTGGTGAGGCTTCGGTTGACAGCTTCTCTGCCCAGGTTGGTCCCAGGCTTGCAGACAGATTGGGTTTGCCGTTGATCACGTACGTGAAGAAGCTGAGTTTAGAAGGCGACGCCGTGACCGTGGAGAGAAACTTGGAGGACAGCTACGAAACTGTGAGGGCGAAGACCCCAGCTTTATTGACGGTTACGAAGGAGCTCAATGAGCCTCGCATCCCAGCGCTTATGGCTATCATGAAGGCGTCTAAGAAAGAAGTGGTCCTTTGGCGGGCAGCCGACTTGAATATTCCTAAGGAAAGAGTAGGCGAATCTGGCTCGGCTATCAGGATTTTGTCGGTTCTGGCGCCCAAGGTGGAGCGCAAGAAAATCGTTATCAAGGGCGAGACAGCCGCCGAAACTGCTGAGAAGCTGGCTAGGGCTCTGATTCAGGAAGGCGTGGTTAAGAGGTGAAGGCTGGATGAGCGAACACCATGGAGTCTGGGTTTACTCGGAAAACATCGACTTGGCAGCGGAGTTGCTGAGCAAGGCGCATGAGTTGGCAGATAAGCGACAGACCGAGGCTGCCGCCGTGCTTATCGGACACGACGTCAAGGTACAAGCTAACAAGCTCATAGGGTATGGAGCAGACAAGGTTTACGTTGTCGATAACCCTGCGCTCAAGGATTTCCAGTCCGAAAGGTACCTGGGAGTTTTGACCGCGCTTATCAGGGAACACAAGCCTGAGATTCTGTTGTTCGGCTCGACCAGGAAGGGCAGGGAGCTGGCGGCGAGGGTTGCGACGCGTTTTGAAACTGGCTGCGTGCCTGATTGTGCGAACCTCAGCTTGGACGAGCAGGGTCGACTGGTAACCGAGCGCGTGGTCTACGGTGGAAACGCCTCGGTGACGCAGGTGTTCCAGACAAAGCCTCAGATTGCGTGTGTGCCCGCGAGGACGTTTGAGAAGAAGGAGGTTTCAGAGGCTAGAGGTGAGACAGTCGACGCCAGTCTCGCAGAGTTTGAGACTCCCAAGACTGAGACAGTCGAGGTCAAGCCCTTGGAGGCGGCTGCTGTCAGGGTTGAGGAAGCTAGGGTTGTGGTTGTGGGCGGGCGCGGGGTTGAGAAGAAAGAGGACTTTGCGCTGCTGGAGAACTTGTGCCACGTCTTGGGTGGTCAGGTGGGGTACACGAGGCCGTTGGCTGAGGATAGGAAGTGGTTCAAGGGCGGTTGGGTCGGCATTTCTGGAGTCAAGATTAAGCCAGTGTTGTACATTGGCTGTGGCATTTCGGGCGTTATACAGCATGTGGCGGGAATAAGGGACTCGCAGGTAATCGTAGCCGTGAACAAGGACCCGGAGGCGCCGATATTTGAGATAGCCGATTACATAGTCATCGGCGACCTGTATGAGATAGTGCCAGCTTTAGAAGTAGCCTTGAAAAAAATGTTGACGCCGAGTTGAAATGTTCTGTGTTTCTGCATTGAGTCTCTCTTTGGGTGTTTAGGGGCTGTGGCTGTGTGCGTGTTAGTGATGAACCTGCCCTAGGTAACAATAACACGCTGCTCTGCTGGGAAGCAAATTTCAAAAGAAGAAGGGGCTCAGTGCCTTATGCCTTCTTCTACCTGAAGGGCTGGGCTGGTGTGTGAACAGAAATAGTTGAACACGCAAAACGAGACTGTTGTCTTCGTGTGAGCATCTATTTCTCCAGAATGCTTTTCAAGTTCCCTAACCCTTTCTCGAAGTCCTTTTCTAACGTCCCGCTAACCAGTTTGCTTAACATTTTCAGCATCAAGCTGGACAGTTCATAGTCACTTACAGCCGTTATTTTAGTTCCTAACTCAGTTGGTTCTAGGGTAAATGTTCCATTCACATTTCGCACTCCTTTTATGCCTTGCACTCGATAAGTAATCTTCTCGTTTTCGAGGCTCTCAGTAATCTCAATATCCCATATCCCTTCTTTTGTTGTCATGCGACAAGATGCACCCACTCTATACTTGTCTTTGGGTTTGCGAACCTCTGAAGTGTATTCCACACTCTTATATTGTTCATTCCATTCTGGATGCCTGTCTAAAGCAAGCATTTCCCAGACTTCCTCAGGTGAAGCCCTGATTTCAATCGATTTCTCTACCCTGCCCAAAACATCACCTCCCCATATAGTGTTTAAACATCTGTGGTTTCAAGTACTTACTGCAGGACGCCACATGAACCAGTTGAGTACGGAAAGAACAGGCTCCTCTTCGACCACATTAAAACCATAACGTTTGTAAAGATGAACATTTCTAGGAACGTCTGTCTCTAGATATGCTGGTTGCTTGTGTTCATCAACGTATTCACAAAAGTGGCTAAGCAATGAACTTCCAATGCCTTGTCCTTGCCTTTCTGGCAAGACACCTATCGCGCTCAGATGCCGGTGAGGTTTATTTGGGTCATGCTTTGCCCAGATTGAAAACCATTTGCGTAGCCGAAGCGCTTTGCCGCGAAGCACTAAGAGAGCCAGCAACAGGTTCAAGCCCTCCAAAGATTTGTATTCTTTCTGGCATTGAGGCCATTCGAGAATACGCATCACTCCGAAAATCTTTCCATCCTCTTTTGCGGAGAACAGTATGCCTTTTTTCAACATCGCTTTAAATCCAGTCTCTAGTGTAGAGCGTTGTTTTTCACTTGGTCCGCCTAATGCTACACCAAAGAGAGGTGCTGCGTTGTAGGCTCGGCTCAGCAAGAGAGAAGCTTCAGCAATCTCGCTTGGTTGTAAGGTTTCGATTTTTATTGTCTGTTTCTTTTTCAATGAGATGGAGCATCGTCCCCCTTAAGCTATTTTTCCAGGATGCTTTTCAGCTTCTTTATCCATTTCTCGCATTCTTTTTCGCTCGCTCTCTTGGCGAACAGTTTGTCGAGGAATTTGCCGAAAAGCCCCCAAGGCATTTCATAGCCAAATACGTAAGTGAATTTTGTTCCATCCCCTACGGGTTCCAAGACAAGTGCTATGATACCCATTGTTTTGTTGGTCCCTGTTTTTTTCATATGATACGTAAGCTTCTCATTTTCAACACTCTCAGTGACCTCAAAATCAAATTCTCCCATCCCCGCTCCTTTTATATTCATGTGTCCAGATGCACCAACTTTATACTTGTCTTTGGGTGTTCGCACTTTGGAAGTGTACTCCAAGCTCTTCAGACCTTTCTCCATTTCTTCCTCCCACTCTCGAAACCTGTCAATAGCAAGCATTTCCCACACTTTTTCAGGTGGAGCATTGATTTCAATCGACTTTTCTACCCTAGTCAAAATATCACCTCTCCTCAGTTATCAATCCTGATTATCTCTTTTTGACTCATCAGTAAGGCTCATGCTTTCTGTTTAGACTTCCATGCGTACCAGACAATCAGTGCCAGAACCACAAAGCCTGAGAGCCACATTAGTATCGCATATGCAGATGGTTTTGCCATAAACCTAGGCACGTCAGTGAGACCAAGAACAATCCAGACTATGCTCACGATCATGTTTGCCCAGCGATTCGTCGAATCCTTCAAGGTCAGGGACAGGAAAGCCATCACCAATGGAATCCACATTAAGACAGCGAATACCAGCAAGAATTCAGGTGTAATTATCATGCCGTCTACTTCACCTGTCAATATCTGATCTATTACACCAGGCTCCAGAAGTCCGAGTATCCCGGACGCCAAAGTAGACACCATATAAATGAGCCACAGCACTGAAATCTTTATCTTCCAATCTTCCAGAATTCTCCACCTCCCGATAATAATATTTTAAGCATTTGTGACTCCAAAGCATATAAAACTTACATTTAACGATGAAAAATGCCTAAAAACGGAAAAAATTCGAATTTTGTCTAGCCCTTCAACGTTTCAAGAAACGTTGCCAACCTCTCTCTTACCTGCGCATCTCCAGCGACCCTCCAATCAGAAGGATCCACCTCAAGAACAAGACTCTGCACACCCAATTTCTTGTAAACCACGTCTCTAACAATAGTCTCGCCGATGGACATCATCCTGCACCCCCAGTTCGTTGGAAGAATAACACCGTTCACATGAAAGTCTTTCACTAGACTACTAATGATGTCGATTCGGCGCTGTATCGTTGAGTTAGCCATGTTGGGCAAATACTTGCGAGCCAAGCTCTCAAAAGGGCTCGAAGGGTCAAGGCTTCCAGTCCAAGTGCGCGAAAAGACCTCGGCGACAACCACCGCGCCCAGGCTGTTCAGGTACTCAAAGACTCTCAGGTTGTACCAGAGGGGCAGGTTGTCCCAGACCAGCCTGAAACGCTCGTCTTCAACCACGCCTATCTTGTTTCGCGCTCGTTCACGCAGTTCATCGCGCAGCTGTGTGTAGAAATCCACGGCTATCTGTGAACCAGGCATACAGAGCATGAAGAAAACGGCTGAGAAAGCATCTCTGGCATCCATAGGAGACGGAACAGTCTTCCGGCAGTCTTGAATTTCAGTCCACAGGTTGCTGGTCCTGCCTGAGAGCGCCAGAGTCTCCCGAAACCTGTCCATGTCCAACTTCGTGTCCGTTTGCTTCTCCAAGAAGGCGAATAGCTCTTCCAGCTGAGACACGTAGTATTCGACGTGGGCTTTGTCTAAACGGGCTGAGTCTCCTCCGCCCACGTTGTAGGGCACGTCCAAGAGGAAAAGAGGCGCCTTATAGAGCCGACTCGCAACCTGAAACCACTTCAAATGCGTATCACACGCACAGGTCGTCGTAACCAAAAAATCAGGCTTGGGCAGCCCTCCCTCAGGCAGCTCCTTCTCGTAACCAAACATCGAACCCAAGACACAGCGGGAGTAAGAGCACAGGTCACGGGAAAAACCCTCACGCTCCGCACGTTCACATAGCTCAACCGAAACCTGCCTTGCGGCGCAGACAGAAGCGTAGTTCTCAGGCCAAACAGGCACGACGTCCATAGCCTGCAGGGCTTCAACCGGAAACGTGGAGGCAACCCAGGCGACAGGTCGCTTCTCCGCCTTGGCACGGTGGGCTTCCTCATAAAACCTCTTCACGTAGTTCTTGTAGAACCCGCTCATCGACTTTAATCGTCTGTCAACTGCGCTCACTGTTTGATTCCACCCACCATCTCGATGAAGGCTTCTATCCGAGTTTTCAAGCCTGCAAAACCGCTCATAGAGTGCTCCCATTCCAGGTACAGCACGGGCAGTCCCATGGCTTTCAGGTCATCGCGCAGGAAGGGAGCGTCAAACATGTGCGTGTCGCAGTACTTGATGACAAACACAATCGCTGCTTCAACCTTGAAGCGCTTAGCCAACTCGGCGACGTGGCTGAACCTCTGCTCCCGCTGATACATGAAGGAGGAGGGAACCTTGTCCAAGTAGCGTCTGGCAATAGCCTTCAAGGGGTCGCCGTTCGAATCCACAAGGTTCCAGAAATACCGCGAACCCGTGCACCAGTCGTCCGCGACCACGCTGCCGCCAACCGACTCGATTAGCCTGACCAACTCCGTGTTGTCCATGACGCTGCCAACCACAAGCAGCCGCACACCTTCCTTAGGAAAATCACTCCTGTGTTCAACCTGGCTTACGAATTGTTTCAGGAGCCCATTGTGTTCTTCCTTGGGCATCACCAGGCTGGAGAGGGACAATTCCAGAAATTCAGCGCCCGAAATCAAAGGCGGCTTCTTCATCTTCAAATCGTAAATTTTCTTCAGGAGGGTTCGGTTTTGGTTGTAGACCTCAACAGCGTTTCTCAGGGATTCGTCTGAAACCTCCCTCTTAAACGTGTGTTCCAACCACTCCTTGAACCTGAGAACTTCCTGATGGAAGAATTGGTGCGCCCTCTCCGTGTTTGAGTGCGGCGTGTTGATGAGGTAGACGTTCGGGATTCTTGAGTAATTCACGTACATGTCGTAGGTTTTGCCCCTGTTGTCGCAGCTGTTCGACTCCACGTAGGCGTCGAGGTAATCGAAATCGCCCCTCAAAGCAGCGTTGAAACAACTCCGAGCGAAGGAGCAGCTGTTGCTCGGCATGTAAGCGTCTGCCAGCTTGGTTCCGCCTAGGTCGCCCCACACCATAACGGGCAAGGCTCCGGCAGCGTAGACAACCTCCTCAGGCGTGTACGTGCAGGTCCAACCAAGAACTGGTCGATTCTTGAGCTTCCATTCTCTGGCGATTTGATGCCTGTTCGCTAAGCTGTTTCGAAACGGTTGTAGGGTTTCCATCAAAAATCATCTGGGGCTAATGTATCGGCTCTCCATCGTCTTCAACAGGTCAGTGAAAATCGAGTTGACAGGCGTTGGAATCCCATGTTTCTCTCCACACTTGGCTATAGCGCCACTCATGAAGTCAACCTCGGTTGGGCGCTTGTTTTCCACGTCAATCAGCATCGACGGTTTGTGAGCGCCCCCCTTCTCGAGGTAGGAGGTGAACCGCGCAAGCGCTTCGGAGCCGAAGTTGTAGCCGTCTGCCTCTGCCACCTTCAATCCTTCTTCAAGAATCTTAACAGCGAGGTTGCGGCTGTGTTGGAATTCCATGGCTTCCTTCATCGTCTGACCCGTCACGGCACATACCGAACAGAGAGCAGCATTAAGAATGGTTTTCTCCCACACGTGTCTTTTGACGTCAGAAGTCTCCTCTGTCCTAAGCCCGGCGGCTGTCATAATGTCTGCAATTTTTTTGGTGGTCCCATCAGTAATGTACTTGCCCTTGTAGAAGGCGCCGACGTAGTTGGGCGGCTGGAACCAGTTCATAACGACGTTTCCAGGTCCAGCGAGGTTTCCTGCGTAGTTGATGACAACGCGGTAGGCTGTGTCGATTCCCAGCTGCTCCGCGATTATTCGTTCGTTATCTAGCCCGTTCTGGAAACTGACAATCTTCATCGCAGGCGAGTACACCTGTTTGATTTCGGGCAGGATATCCTTCAGGTAGCAGGCTTTGGTTACAACAAACACGATTTCTGCACCAAACTCAGCGAGTTCACGGATGGACTCAGCCACCTTGCCTATTACCGCGGTGAGTTGAACTATCCCAGAAACGCTGATGCCATTCTGTTTCACCTTTGACCTGATGTGTGCCATTGCGTCCTGCACAACCACGTCTGCACCACTCCTAGCCAAGTGGGCTGCGAGGATGGAGCCGACAGGACCCAGGCCAATGACTCCAATCGTGGGCTTCTCAGCGGTCACGGTTCCTCTTTCTCCAACGCTTCTGTTTGAGACTAACATGCGAGTTAGAAGAAAATATTGCTGAAACAATGTTTTTAAGGGTTTAGCCACATGCTCCTGGATTTAAAATCATGTTTTTATCGTTTCCTCTTCCGGCCAGATCTTACCGCCATCGTTGTACCCGCCTGTGACATATTCAAAGCCTGTTTCTATTTAGCGCGCAGGCCTCTTGCACGTGTGTCGCCACCTTAACATGGAACTCGTCATTGGGTATTCTGAAAAGAACGGTTTCTGAGTCAATATACTTGAGCGTAGGTGGATGCGACATTGTTGCATTCGTCCACAAGAAATTCGACTAAATCACAGAAGAAGAGAGTACACGATGACCGAAAAAGGCAAAGATTGAAAAAGCGGTGGGCAGTCAAACACGTGTCAAATGCCATGATTCGCAAATCTTAAAACATGTTGTGTACACATATGGGTTGTTTCAAAATAGAGGTGAACTATACAAGATGGTCAAGGTAGATAGCTACGAAATCCCAGAAGGCCTATACTACAGCAAAGACTGGTTCTGGGTAAAAATCGAAGGCGGAAAAGCACGGTTGGGCTTGACAGACTACGCCCAAAAACAACTAAGAGAAATAGTATTCGTCGAATTACCAGCAGCGGGCGGAACAGTGAAGGCTAACGAACCGTTCGGAAGCGTGGAATCAGTGAAAGCCGTTTCAGATTTAATCTCTCCGTTGAGCGGCACAATCGACCAAGCAAACCAAGACGTGACAGGCAAACCAGAAACACTCAATGAAGACCCCTACGGCAAGGGATGGCTCATAATAATCACACCCTCAAATCTAAACGCTGAACTCGCAGCCCTCATGGACCACGCCAAATCAGTGGAGTGGCACAAGAGCCTAATCGCCAAAGGCTAGGCGCAGAAAATGCCCAGAAAAATCGTCGTAATCGGCGCCCACGCAGCAGCCGTAGACGCAGCCAGCGCCGCGAGAAAAACCGACCGCACAGCAGAAATCACACTGCTAACCACAGAAAAACACGCGGGCTACTCAAGATGCGGGCTCCCGTTCGTAATCGGCAGGCACATACCGAAGTTTACCGACCTGATTGTTTACCCGTCCAGCTATTATCAGATGATGAAGCTCGACCTGCGCCGAGAGACAACAGCCACAAACGTCGACACGAAGGCGAAGACGGTTGAAACTATAGACAAATCGGGCAAGACTGAGACGCTCACTTACGACAGCCTGATAATCGCCACGGGCGCCAACTCGTTCATCCCGCCCATAAAAGGAAAAGAAAAACAGGGCATACTCACCGTCCGCACAATCGAGGACGGAGAAAGAATCAACCAGGAGATAGAGAAAGGAGCCAAAACCGCCGTAGTGATGGGCGCCGGACTCATCGGACTCGAAGTCGCCATAGGCTTAACTGAAAGAGGCGTAAAAACAACTGTCGTCGAGATGCTCCCACAAATCATGCCCGTCATGCTCGACGCAGACATGGCCAAGGGCGTGCAAGAGATGCTCGAAGCCAAAGGCATAACAATCTTAACGGGAAAAGGCGTCGAAGAATTCACGGGAACCGACAGGGTCACAGGCGTGGTTGCAGCCGGACAACCAATCAGTGCTGACATCTGTGTAGCCGCGTTCGGCGTCAGAGCCAGCACCGAACTCGCACAGAAGGCAGGGTTAGCCTTAGGCGAGACCAAAGCAATCAGGGTCAGCCCAAAAATGGAAACGAGCGTGCCAGGAGTCTACGCCATAGGAGACTGCGCTGAAACGGTCCACATGATAACCCAAAGACCAGCCCTACCGCAACTCGGCACGGTTGCAGTTAAACAAGGCAAGGTGGCTGGAACCAACGCAGCAGGAGGATACGCCATATTCCTAGGAGTCTTAGGCTCAGCAGTAACCAAGTTCTTCGACACTGAAATAGGCGTGACAGGCTTGAACGAATTCTTTGCCAGAAGAGCAGGGTTTGACCCGGTTGCAGCTACGATCAGCGGTAAAACACGGGCTCAGTATTATCCAGGCGCTCAGCCAATCAGAGTCAAGATCGTCGTCGAAAGAGAGATGGAACGCATCATAGGCGCCCAGATAATCGGTGGAGAAGAGGTAACCCAGCGGATTAACGCAATATCGTTAGGAATACAGAAACAGGTAACCGTGCGTGAACTGGCTAAATCTGACACGTGCTATGCGCCGCCACTATGCGAAACATGGGAACTCATGGCATTAGCCGCCGAAGCTGCAGTCATAAAACTTAGTAGGTAACCCAAGAAAACACCTAGTCACGCCCGTTTTTTATCATTAAAATTATAAATGAGAAGGTTAATTAGGAGAGGTTTCCAGAGTAGCGTGAAAAATCAGTGGTGAAATGAAAGATGCCAATCAAAGTAGCCATAAACGGATTCGGCAGAATTGGGCGTCTCCTTTTCAGAGCTGCAGTTGAACGCAACGCTAACATCGACTTCGTCGCAGTCAACGACATCACCGACCCGAAAACATTGGCGCACCTGTTGAAATACGACTCAGTTCACGGACGCGCACCATTCCCTGTGGAAGCCGAGAAAGACGGCGTCGTTGTCAAAGGAAAGAAAATCCGTACACTCATGGAGCGTGACCCGTCTAAACTCCCTTGGAAAGACATGGACGTGTACCTAGCCGTGGAGTCAACGGGGTTGTTCACAGACCGAGAAAAGGCTTCAATGCACCTGACGGCGGGAGCAAAGAAGGTCTTGATTTCGGCGCCTGCCAAGAACCCAGACATCACAATAGTCATGGGGGTAAACGACAGTCAATACGACCACGCCAAACACAACATACTCTCAAACGCCTCGTGCACAACCAACTGTGTGGCACCCGTAGCCAAGGTTTTACACGACAGCTTCGGGTTGAAGACAGGCTTCATGATGACAGCCCACGCGTACACTAACGACCAGAGAATCCAAGATTTGGTGCACTCAGACCTCAGAAGAGCCCGTGCAGGAGCCATAAACATAATACCCACGACCACAGGCGCAGCAAAGGCGGCAACGCTCGTCTTGCCAGAGTTAACGGGGCGAATGGATGGAATAGCCCTTAGGGTGCCGGTTCCCGATGTGTCGATTGTTGACTTGACGTGTGTTCTGGAGAAGAGCACGACCAAAGAAGAGATTAACGCTGCGTTCAAGAGAGCTGCAGAGGGACCGCTGAAGGGCATTCTGGAGTACACGGAAGACCCAGTTGTGTCTCAAGACTTCCTCCACAGCACCTATTCAGCAGGCTTCGACGCTCAGTCAACGATGGTCATTGGCGGCAACTTCGTCAAGGTGCTCGCCTGGTACGACAACGAGTGGGGCTTCAGCTGCCGAATGACCGAGCTTATAGAGCTGATAGGTAAGAAAGCAGGCTTCTAAAAGACTGCTCCTACCTCTCTTTATTTTTTTAAGGCAAACCGCCCAGTCAGAAATGGTGCTTTTTTGGGCTAGTCTGAGCCGTCTTGCCTTCTCCTTTTTGTTTTGGGTGATAAGTGATAAATACTTCAAACTGTGAAACTACGTTTTCACTCAAAATTCATGCATGGTGGCAGAATGTCAAAGATATTAACGATGGACGACTTCGATTTCAGGGGCAAAACAGCCCTTGTGCGAGTTGACTTCAACAGCCCCATCGACCCTAACACCAAGAAAGTTCTGGACGACACGAGAATAAGGGCGCACGGAGAAACAACCATCAAAGAGCTGGCGGAGAAAGGCGCCAAAGTCGTCGTGCTGGCTCACCAGGGCAGACCAGGCGACCCAGACTTCACGCCGCTCAAGGAACACGCCCAAATCTTAGGTAAAGTCCTCGGCAAACCCGTAAAATACGTGGACGACGTCTTCGGCGAAAAGGCGCAAACAGCCATAAGAGAACTCAAGAACGGCGAAATCCTCGCGCTCGACAACGTCCGCAACTTCGCCGACGAGCAAAAGAAAGGCACGCCAGAAGAGCATGCGAAAACCGAGTTCGTCAGGAAGCTGACTCCATTAGCCAACGTGTTCGTGAGCGACGCCTTCGCAGCAGCCCACCGAGCTCACGTCTCGATAGTCGGTTTCACAGCGGTTCTGCCCAGCGCAGCGGGACGCATAATGGAACGCGAACTAAAAGCGCTTGGAAAGGTTCTCCACAACCCTGAGAAGCCCTGCATCTACGTCTTGGGCGGAGCCAAGGCTGACGACTCACTTAAAATCAGCCAGTACGTGTTGAAGAACAAGATCGCAGACCACGTTCTAACTGGAGGCGTGGTCGGCCACCTCTTCCTGGCGGCGAAGGGAATCGACCTGGGCAAAGCCAACATGGAACTCTTGGAGAAGAAGGAGCTGATGAGCCTAGTGCCAGGCATAAAAGAGCTGATGAACAATTATCCAGGAAAAATCGAGGTCCCAGTTGACTTGGCTGTGGAGGTCAACGGGAAACGCCAGGAGGTTTCAGTCAACAAGCTTCCGACCAGCTATCCGATTTTCGACATAGGCGCTGAAACCGTCAAGAAATACAGCGGTATTATCAGAGGAGCCAAATCTATCGTCATAAGCGGGCCCATGGGCGTCTACGAAAACAAGGAATTCGCCTTCGGAACTAAAAATACTCTGGAAGCCATCACTTCGTCCGGGGCTTTCTCCCTAGCCGGAGGTGGACACACAATAGCAGCCATAGAAGAGTTCGGATTAACCAAAAAAATGGGGTACATCAGCACAGCCGGAGGCGCCCTCATAGAATTTCTCATGGGCGAGCAACTGCCAGGCGTCGTAGCCTTAGAAAAAGCGGCGACTAGAAGCTAAAGCATCCCACTTCCCTCTATTCCTTTTATCACGCAATTCTGCTAGAGTGAAGACTCTGGACGACTCTCTCTTTTAGACTCTCATTTGCGCCTAACAACGGATATGAAGGCTATTGCTAGGAAGGCAATTCCAACCAGGAACCAGCTTTCGGTGAGAAACCACACCACGAGTGCGATTATCGCGGCGGGCAGGAAGAAGAGCAAAGCCTTGACCACGACTATTATTATGATTAGACCTATGACCAAGAGAATCAGCAGCAAGACGATTTCAAACAAGGCTGGCAGACCCAACGGGATAGGCAGAAGCGGCATAGTTTCAATCCTCTGATGACTTGCATTCTTTGATGGAGCAAGGATTTAAGTCTTTAAGAGAGCGCCCAACTCCAACTCGAGGTCCGTTGTGTTCTTACTGCTTAATCATTTCACTTTAATCGAATCTCGATGAACTCCTTCAGTGCAACCGCGTTGTTGTATCTTTCATCTCTAGCCGCGAAAACGAAAGTAACCTTTCTTCTTCGGCTCTCCTCAGCCAATCTCGATATCAAGTCTCTTTTTCTTGTCGAGTTCTCTCTAGTATTTCTCTTTGAACTCGTTCCATTTGGAAGGGTCGTGTCCAAACCATTTCCTCAGCTCAGGGCTGGGCGCAACTTCACGCAACCAATCGTCTATCTTTGCCGCATCTTTCAAGCCACGTGGCCAGAGGCGTTCAACCAGAACGCGTTTTCCGTCATCTGGACTAGGTTTTTCATAGGCTCGTTTAAGGAAGATTGGCATCCTAATCAGCTTCGTTCTTTAGCCGAACGTAGGCTGCACACAGCATCCCAAAATACGTTGGCGCCTCAAAAGACAATAAACGACCTTCCATGGTGACGGTCTCAAGGATTCCCTGCAGAATCGCCATCTGCCACAGACTGTCGGGCTTAGCCTCTTCAACAAGGTTTGGCGGCAGTCTGAACAAAGGCTTCAAATCGTTTTTTAAAACTGCACGCTTAACCATTTCGTCAAACCTGCCTGACGACGAGTGAAACCCGTAGGGTCCATCAGCCTTGTACGTGTGAGCCTGATCAGCACTGGCCACAAACGCAACTCTTTTTTCAGCTGCTTCAGCTGTTCTTGCGATGACCCTGCCCAATCTAACGAGACTTCGGAGCGGAATTTCACGGGAAGGAGTAACAATCAGCGTCCTAATTCTATTCTTGCCCCGTCTGGTCAAGAACCATAAGGGTATGAGTGAGCCCCAATCCATGGGCATGCACGATCCTTCGCCTTCACTCGTGCCGTAGTTAGCGCCCACCACAGGCAGATCTGCTTTCTTGGCGTTTTCAATGACTTCCCTTGCAAACTCACGATCGCACCTGCACCTTAGCTTCACCTGGTTTTTGTTCGCTTCCAAAGTTCCTGCAGTGTACTCGGACGTTATCACTCCTATCGTGGATTCCAACCGCAGGTTGTGAGGAGTGGCCAAGACAATGGTTTCGGGCTTCTGTTTCTTCATCAACCTCGCCAGCTCTTCCATACCCCGGCGGGTCTTGGTAAAGGCCTCCAGCTTTTCGCCCGCTAGCTCGGGAATAATCTCGTCTCCATGCGGAGCAATGCAAGCGAAAACAACGCCCATAGCAGTCTTTTCTCCTTTCGCATGTTTTAGGCTTTGGGGGTTTGCTGTTTTCTGTTTATTCTACTTGCTCTTCTTCTTTGCGCCACTGCCATATTTTCGCCACTGCTTGCCTACTCGTCCGTCTATGTAGCAGCCCCAAACAAATGTTGCCAAGATGACGTAAGGATTGTTTCGCGAAAACCAGATGGGAAGCCATACTGTTAAACCGTCCACAATCAACAGTGCTATGCCTGCGAGCATGCCATGACCCAGCACTCTCCAGAACGTCATTCTTTCCATCGGGAACCAGAGCCATTCGCTCAGTAACCAGTTGACGAAGCCTGTGAACAGGAACGCAATGAGCAACCCAATTAGGGCTCCTATTAAGAAGCCCGTCACGACAAGAAAAGCAAAAAGAAAAGGCAAGATGAAAAGCGATAAAACGTTAATGAGCCACCACAGAAAGCCTTGAAGAAAATACTTTGCCTGATTTCTCCAAAAACTCGGTTTTTGAGGAGGTTTCGGCTCCACTTCAAAGACTGATTTTAAATCCTTGCTCAACCGCTCCACCGAAGTTAATATCAACAAAACAGTTAATTTATTAATTTTGTTAAGCTCACAATGGCGGTTGATTTCTTGTGGTAGCGGGGGGTTGATTCGAACAACCGATCTCTGGGTTATGAGCCCAGCGGGTTAACCTGGCTACCCCACCCGTATAGGAAAGTTTGCCTTTCTCGCTACGGATTTTCCCCGCCACCCAAATTGAAATGAGTGCGTTGCTTAAATGTTTTTATTGTGGAACACGTAAGCCTATAACCCGTCCCTCAACCTTGTGAAGGTGAACTCGCTTGGACAAACCTGTTTTCCGCTTCCTCTCAAAGCCCGCGCTTCAGAATCCCGTGTTGGTAGAGGGTTTGCCAGGCTTGGGCAATGTGGGCAAGCTCGCGGCTCGCCTGCTGATAGAGTTTACCCGAGCTGAGGTCTTCGCGGAGTTGTATTCGCCCTCGTTTCCAGACTACGTAACTGTCGAAAAAGACGGGATATGCATTCCACCTCGCTACGAGTTCAGCACAGCCACCTTCGGAAATACCCAGTTCCTCATCTTAACGGGCGACACTCACCCTTCCCGGGAAGACGTCGTGGCGCACTATACGATATGTGACGAAATCCTGAACTTCGCCGAACAGTTCGGCTGCAGGTACCTGGCAACCATGGGAGGCCTGTCCCAGTCTCGTCCTGCTGGCGAGGTTTATGTGGCTGCAACTTCTGGCAGGCTGGCAGTTGAGGTCATGGAGAAAGGCGCGGTCCTGTACGGTGCGGGTCGAATTCTGGGTCCCGCGGGTTTGATGCTGGGTTTGGCTAAGGAACACGGCTGGGACGGCGTTTGCCTCTTGGGTGCAACCACTGGTTTGAAGGCTGACAAGGGCGCAGCCTTTAATGTGTTCAAGCTCTTGATGCGACTTTTCGGCGTTGAAGCCAGCTTAAACAATAAGAAACCCTCTGAAGTGAAGCCTTGAAGCGTGCATGGACTGTTTTGAATGCGCTTTCCAGCATGGGCGTGTACAAAATTTTAGGGTAAATCCTAAAAGTAAATTTGGACAGTATTGGTTCTTGGGCGAAACGTGAACATGTCTGAGTCTGTGCTCTTCTCTTTGCGTGTTCGACTGGGACGGTGCGAGGTCGAGATACGCGGCAGTCGAGGCGAAGTCCTGCAAACTGTGAAAGACCTACCCACCCTTGTGGCATCCATTTCTGAGGCGTTTGCTGAGGCTAGTGTTGACGCGTCCACTGGGAATACGGGGACTCCCGAGCCGTCTTCCTCTCTGTCTGGTTCTGTTTCTGCTGTTTTTCCGAGCATTCAGCCGTCTGGAGGCTGCGGCGACGCTGTTCTGAGGTTGTTGGAGACCGATTGGGGCAGAGCCACGCCCAGGACCTTGCCCGAGCTGGTTGAAGCCATGAAAGCGAACGCTGTTCATTATCCCACTACAACCCTGTCGGGCGTTTTGAACTGGCTGGTGAGGAAGGGCAGGGTCAAGCGCTGGAAAACTGACAACGGCTACGTTTACGTCTTGGCCGGACCCAATGTTACGCATGGTCAAACGCGGGAGCAGGATGAAGAAGCGGTGTAGCGTCGTCTGGTGAAATGGTGAAAAATGATGGTGAGAATTAGGGCTCGTATCAAGACTGGTTTCGGCGAGATTGAGGTGGAAGGCGAGTCAGCGCAGGAGCTGCTCGAGGCGTTGAAGTCGATGACACCTGAGTTTGTGAGTGAAATCGGCAGCCTGGTTTCGAGTAGGGTTGTTGTGCCTGTGAAGGCTGGGTTGGAGGGCGTTGTTGAGTTGACTACCGAGGGTCCTGTTGTTACGACTCGTGAGAGGCTGTCGCACTACGAGGCAATTGGGTTGGTTCTGTACGCTTCTGAGCGTAAGACGAGCACGGCGACGAAGATTGGCGATTTGCTCAAGTCGAGTGGAATCAAATCCATGGTGCCGGCGAGGCTGAACGAGATGACCAAGCGCGGTCTGGTTTTCAAGCCTGACCCGTCGCGGCCTGAGTTTAAGTTGACCGTTCAGGGCGAAAAGTGGATTGATGACGAGGTTTTGCCGCGGTTGAGGGGTGCGCAGGGTTGAATTTCGTATTTGACGCTGGTTCAGCTTCTAAGGACGATACTCCTCTAGGTTTTTTGCATTCTGAGCTTCAATATTCTTAATATGTGCGCTTTGAACCGCATGTTGCGTTCTGGTTGGTAGGCTGTGGTTTGTTGCTGCTGTGGAGAATTGATTTCAAAAGAAGAAGGCGCCCTTTCACTTATGCCTTCTTCTACCCCATCCTCCTATCTTGGATTGGCTGATGCGACGAGAAAGACTACCCAGCCAATAATGCTTTAAAGACCGTTTAGGCTTATGGAGCCAATGTGTGTGAGGAAGTGGGTGTGTTTTGACTGAGTCAGAACCCGAGCCTAAGCAGGGTGTCACGGTTCATGTTAAGTATGGGGGAGTTGAACAGACTTTTTCGGGCAGCTTTAACGACGTATGGGTGAGTGTAAACAGGTTTTTCAGCGAGTTGGTTCCCGCGTTTGATGTAGCCCGTAAGATGACGTTGACGGTCGACTTAGACAGATTGATTGAGGACTTGAAGGACGTGGTGGCGATTGCACCTGAAGGACCAGCGGTTCTCTTACCGAGGGAGAAACTGACTGACGGCGAGGCTCTTAGGCTCTACCTGCTTGCGGTCTTCGTCGGCTATAGGCTGGGTAAACTGCCGAGCGAAACCATGACAAAGGAGGAGCTGGCGTCTAAGCTCGGAAAGAGCGCCAAGATAACGGCTACCAGGCTGGGCGAGCTCGTCAAAGAAGGCAACGTGGTGAGGGCAGAAGATGGGAGCTTCAAGATTTCAACTTTGGGCGTCAAGAGGCTGCAAGAAGAGTTAATCGAGATCAAGAAGGAAATCTGGTAGAAGCGTTCTCTTCTGTCTGGCTAGAAGTGTTGATAGCCCACGGATACACGCCATCTGTGGGAAGGAGAGGCTCGTGCTCGAACCGAGTCAGCTTGTTATTTTCTCTGCGTCTTGGTCTGCCCAAGTGCGCTGTTGACTCAAGGCTCGTGAGCCTGCTCTTTCCACAGATGGCTGCGTGGGAAAAAGCTTGAATTTCACTATGAAAATGTCCCATGGGTTGATGCTTAAGGTTTGTGGAGCACCTACACCAGATGGCGCTGGTCAATTTTGTCGACGAAAGTTGGGCAGTCGGCTACTTTTTGAGCAGCACTTGTACGTGCCAGTGCAGTTTGTTGGATAAGCCTGTTGGGTCGGCGTCGAGTTTGTTCTTCTTGACGTAGTCCGTGACCAGTTTTTTGACCTTGCTCTTCACGGTTTCGGATTCGAGTTCCATTACGAGCATTTTTCCGACGTTGTCGCAGAGTTCGACACTCTGTTTCTCAGTTAATCCGCGTGCCATTTTTTTCACTTCAATCGGTTGTTATCGATTGACAGAGTATATAAGGTCTCGCAGTCAGATTGCGCTCCAAAGTCCTACCCTCGACGCACAATATGACTTGGAAGGGGAAAACAAATTAATCGAGGCAGAGTTTGAATACGTGCGGTACAGGGCTCCGGTAGTATAGTCCGGTTAAGTATGACGGCCTCTCGAGCCGCCGACCCGGGTTCAAATCCCGGCCGGAGCACCATCTATAGAATTGTCCCGTGTGATAACCCTCATTTCCGATTTTTCTGCCTTTTTTATTCGAATCTTTTGAATGCGACGAAACTCAAGAGGAAGCACGCTGCAGAGACTGCGAACGCATACTGGAAGCCCATGTTTTGAGCTATGAAAGGACCTATGAAGCAACCGATGGCAGCGCCCGCGCCCGCGAGAGCCGTGAACAAGCCTGCCTTCCCCTGTGGGATGACCTCCATCGAGAGCGAGAGCACTTCGACGGAGTAGAAGGCGAAGACGAAACCCATAACGGCTAACACTGCTGTTGACAGGGCAACTGCGCCCGCAAACGGAAGAGCAACCACAATGGTAGGCAGGAGCGCAAGGACGCTGCGCAGGAGCGCTATCCTTCCCACGGTCGTGGTGCCTCTTGAACCGTCAGTTCTTCTCTGGGTTATAAAATAGCCTATGAAACAGCTCGCGGAGTTGAGTAGGAATATTACGAATATTGTGCTTGTTTGCAGCGCCAGAGTTGTCGCGAAGAAGACTGGCATAGGAGTGAAGAATATGCTTGTGGCAAGAGTGAACAGAACCAACCCAGTGCACAGGGCCAACGCGTTTTCCTGCTTAAACTCCTTCAACGTCTGCACGTCGGTGTCCGTTCTGGAGAGAAGCACGGCACCTCTATGGAGCAAACTGATGGATTTTTCTATCGAAACCATGCCCCTTTCAAAGATCAGGGCGGGATCCATCACGAGGATTGCAGAGGCTATGAACGAGATGAGGCTAAGGAGAACGCTGACGAGGAGCATCAGAGCGTTTCCAGCGTTTGACGCTGCCAGTATGAAGCCTAAGAGTAGCCCTATGACCCATCCCAGTTCAGTCCATCCCTCGTAGCGTGCAAAACTCCTTTTCCACTCGGCGTGGGAGTAGGTCTCGGCTATCAGCACGTTCTTGGGCGGCTCGTGCGCAACCTGAAAGACAGCGATCAGCACGTAGATGAGACCGAGGGTAAGAAGGTCTGTTGTTAGAGAGAAGACGTAGAGCAATAGAGTTACCGCTGCAAAGGACGTGAGGATGAAGAATCGGTAGCGTTGAGTCGCATCGCACAGATAACCCCAGAGAAAGGCAAAGGGAATAGTCACAAACGTAGCTGCAGCCGCAATCACTCCCCAAGCCAAGAGGCTGCCTCCGCTGACCGTTTGAGAAATGTAGAGCGGCAAGAATATCGACAAGGTTCCGAAGGCGATCTTATGAAATATGAAGCCTGTTAGCCACCGCATGGCTCGAAACCATACAGTGAAGAATCAGAAAAAGGTTTTCCCGATTCGACAATATTAACTTCGGCATTGCGGCTGGGCGGTTTAGTCAACTCTGCACGATGATTGAACCGGGAATTCTGTTTGCTAAGCTTCGGCCTTCTCGGTGCCTGTCAGACACTTCAAAATCATGGGGCACCACATGCACTCGGTAGGAATGGGCGTGTTCTTTGGCAGAGTTTTCACGTACCCGAGAAAATGCGAACAACCTCTGGGGTTTGCGGGAAGCTTTTTCTCTTCCTCTTGTCTCTTGGGCTGTTCCATCGGTCTGAAGGGACTTTGAAAAACTGGTTTAGCTTCCATCGTTTCAGGCTTCGGGGGTACAATTCTCGGTGGCTCGCCTTCTGTATGTGGCTTAAATTTGGCAGTGGGCGTTGTTAAGGGCAACATCGCTTGCATAGTCTGCGTTGCTTCCCTCGTGTCGAACTTGCTTGGCATTGTCGGGTTGAATGTTTCCAGGTCGAAGCCACAGTTGGGACAGGCTAGGTATGCTCTTGGAGGCTTGGCTGAAAGGTCGGTCACTTTTATGGGCTTTTGGAATATCTTCCTGCATTCCTTGTTGGGGCAAAGGTAGGATTGGTCATACGAGTTTTCGTCTGTTAACCAGCCTTTCTTTTTTAGGACAATGAAATAGAGGAGGATGATGGCGCCTATGCTAACTATCGTCAAGGTCGTGACGATTTCAAAGGTACTCAAAGGCATATTTTCTCCTATCACTTATGATGTTACACTTTAGAGTTGATGGTCACTTCGACTTTGTATAAGCCTGTGCCATAGCCTGCAGTCTGAGACCAATCACGCCACGTGCCTGAGGAAGCACCGTTGCTTGTTGCGTAGATTTCTTGCACACCGCCATTCATCGAGAAGTCAAACGTGGTTGCTGACCCGACATCGCTCCAATTTGTACCACCATCAGTCGATTTTTGTAGTTGCCAGCTAAACGTTGCAAGCCCGATGTAGCCTCCTGAAGTCGTGTTCATTTTGGCATACCATGCAGTGCCTGTACTTGCGATATCCAGTGAGTTCTGCCATGCAGTAGCTGTTTCAGTGTTCGTCAAGCTGTAGTAGACTGTGCCCCCAATCCCACCAACGTTGACGTATCCAGTGCTGTTAATTGTTCCCAAGAGAGCGGCGTAGACAACTATCACGGTGGCTACTGAAACGACGGTCATCAATGTAACTGCAGCAAAAGCTCTTTGAGACCTCTTTACATTCACTTTTAGCTCACCTCCACTTGTGCGTGCAACTTTTTAGAGTGGGAGACCTGCTACCGGCTCCTCGGTATAGGGAAAGACTATCGAGAATATTAAGTCTGTTGTCGTCCGATACAGATTTTTACTCAAACTCCGAATACACAACAAAAATCTGTTGGTAATTACAAACTATTCATTCCTACATCAATTCGCGTTTCATTCATTCAAAGTTCAACAGAGGTTTTGTGTGTCAATTCGGCGCTAGATTTAATTGCCCAGACATACAACTATTTTTTAACTCCCGATTGGAGGTGAGCAGCGTTATGGGTTGTTGGAAATGGTTCAACAGCGTTCTGAAGGAAGCGGGCGTTACGGTCACGTCGCAGAACAGGACAAAAATTGACCAAGTGATTCACAAGCACATAGGTGAACACTCCCAGTACGAGCACTGCTCGGCAGAGTGGATGACAGCTGGAAAAAAGGTCAAGATGGACGAGAAAGAGAAGAAAAAACTCATCGAAGCCGTTAAAGCCGCCGTCAAGTAACCCCACAATGCTCTCCTTCTTTTTTCGATGCGGTGATTAAAGGTGGAAAAAGTTCTGCTCTTAGTTGAAAACGGTTTCGAAGACCGAGAACTCATGTACCCGTACTACCGTTTCCAAGAGGCAGGATATCAGGTGTTCGTGGTCGGACCTAAGGCTAAGGAAATGTACAACGGCGAACACGGGCTGACCATCAAATCTGACCTGTCGCCTGAAGACGTGAACATAAACGACTGCGTTGCCGTCGTTGTTCCAGGCGGTCGCGCTCCAGACCGAATGAGACTCAACAAGGGACTGGTCAAAATCGTCCAGGAAGCAACTCGAGGAGGAAAAGTTATCGCCGCCATCTGCCACGGCGCCCAACTCCTGATAGAGGCAGGTGTGGTCAAGGGCAAAAAGATGACCTGTTACATGTCGGTGGCAACTGACCTCAAGAACGCTGGAGCACTCTTTGAAGACAAATCTGTCGTCGTCGACGGCAACTTTGTGACGTCTCGTTTCCCAGCAGACCTACCAGACTTCTGTCGCGAAACTCTCAGAGTATTAAGCCAAAAAATAAACAAAGAAGGTGATTGTTAAGAGATGTTGAGTAAACCCATGGTAAACGTGGGTGACAAGGCACCAGACTTCACATTACCTGACACCGAACGCAAGCCGAGGAAACTAAGCGAGTTCTTGGGCAAAAAACTTGTCTTGGCTTTTTTCCCAGGCGCCTTCACGTCTGTCTGCACGAAAGAAATGTGCACTTTTAGAGATTCGTTGACTCGATTGAACGAGTTGAAGGCTCAAGTCGTGGGGGTAAGCGTCAACGACCTCTTCTCAAACAAGGGCTTCTCCGAGAGAAACATGCTGACCTTTCCCCTGCTGAGCGACTACAACCGCGAAGTGATTAGACTCTACGACATTGAATTGAAGGACTTCGCAGGGCTGAAGGGCTACAGTGTCGCCAAACGCTCGGTGTTCGTGCTAGACAAAGATGGCTTCGTTCGCTACAGGTGGGTGTCAGAGGACCCTGGAGTGGAACCGAACTACAAGGAAATCGAAGAAGCTCTCAAAAACATACCCTGAAACTCCCTTTTTTCTTTCATATCCACGCTTCTGCTAGTGGTTGATTTCTTCAATTTTTCAATTCTTTATATTCTGGATTCTTCTAGAATTGGGCAGCTGTTACTGTGGCACTACAGTCACACTGGTTTAAATCTTTTTCATGCAAGATAGAAGAGTACAAAGAAAAGGCGGCTGGCATCAAAAATGAAGAGGGAAAGAATCGAGATTATGGCTCAAATCTTGGCACTGTGCGCAAAGCCAAGGCGCAAAACACGCATTATGTACCGAACCAATTTAAGTCACGCTCAGCTCAAGACGTATCTGGCTCTTCTCACATCGCGAGATCTAATCGCACACAACAGCGACGAATACCATATAACGTCAAAGGGGCTTCTCTTTCTCGAGGCGTTCAACCATCTCAGAGACATGCTCGAAGACCGTGCACGCAGCGGTTTCGAACGGATTATAAGCGAAACATACGAGGAGGTCGAGATTCTACAGTTTGGGTAGCAACGCTCAAACATTGTAGAATCACCCTGCTCTAAAAAACCACTGAAGCAAAAGGAGGTGATACACCTATGAAGGGAAAGTATTACCTGATTCTCCCAATCGCACTCACAGTCCTGTCTGCGAGCGTTTTTGCAGCACCAGCCAGCGCTCATCGAGTCTTCGTAACGCACTTGACAGGTGATAAGGAAGTGCCCTCTGTTGACACTCTGGCTCAGGGACAAGCGGTATTTATGATCAGCCACGATGAAACCATGATTCGCTTCGTACTCATTGCGGCAAACATCAAGAACGTTCTGATGTCGCACATTCATATGGCTCCTAAGGATGAAAACGGACCTATCGTTGTGTGGCTCTATCCATCAATGCCACCGCCCGTGCTCATTCCTGGGAGATTCAACGGTGTCCTCGCGATGGGCACAATCACTTCGGCAAACCTTGTTGGACCGCTTGCGGGGCAACCTCTGAGCGCCTTGATATCTGCTATGGAAGCAGGCAAACCTACGTGAACGTCCACACGGAACAGTATCCTGGCGGAGAAATCCGAGGTCAGATTTAAGGGGAGAAAAAACCGAACTCGGACAGACAGAATGAATGCCTCTATATATTTTTATTTGACCACTTATCGGCGTCGTTGAATCTTTTCTGACTTTGAAGCCTTAGAATATTCCTTTCGTGAAACCACCGTTGACTTGAAAAACCGCGCCCGTGATGTAGCTGGCTCGTTCAGATGCCAAGAACACCACTAAATCGGCTATTTCATTGGGCTGAGCCAAGCGTCCTAGAGGAATCTGGTTCTCCCATCCCTTAATGATTTCTTCGTGAGTTTTGCTGCTTGTCTCAGCCTGCGTCTCGGCTAGTTGCTCGACTCTTTTCGTGAGTGTCCACCCTGGGCATACAGCATTAACCAGAATGCCATCAACGGCCAATTCGTTCGACAACGTTTTCGACAGCCCCAAGATGCCAGCTCTAAGCGTGTTTGACAGAATGAGACGGTCCGCAGGCTGCTTCGCCGCGAAGGACGTCATATTGATGATTCTTCCCCACCTGCGCTCTTGCATGTAGGGGATGACTTCTCGGCAAGCCGTAACAACGCTCATTACGAGCAAGTTGACAGCGTTTTGCCATTCCCTGTCCGAAGTTTCTTTGAATAGCATAGAGGGTGGACCGCCTGTGTTGTTGACCAAAATGTCGATTCGTTTGAAGTGTTCAGCGGTTTCCTTCACGAGTCGCGTTATGTCTTCTCCCTTAGTCAAGTCGGCTCTCACTGCGAGGACTTCGAACTTTGTCAAGGACTGTATCTCTCTAGCTGTTTCCTGAAGTCGTTTCTCGTCTCTGGCGCATATCACGATTCTTGCGCCTTCCCGAGACAATCCAAAAGCTATAGCTTTTCCGATGCCTTGACTGGCACCAGTGACGATGGCAACACGGCTTTTGAGTCCCAAATCCATGCTGATCCCTTTTTTCGCCGGCTTTACAACAAGTCTTGATTAAGTATAAAATATAATAAATTTGTGTGAGTTCGCGCTTGCGCAAGAATTATATGCTTTTGTCTCGAACTAACTTCGGAGAGAGCCTTTTGTCAGAAAAAATCGCAAGAAGCGTTGTGAAAGACTGTTTAAGGATCAGCCAAGACGACACCGTTCTCATATTCACATGGCAACACATGGTCGGACTTGCAAACCTAGTTGCTTTAGAGTGTCGCAGGATAGGCGCCAAGGCAATTACGGTACTGAACACGGACGCTGTTTTCTACGGTTCAATGTTTAAAGAGCCTGTTGAGAGCCTCAAGAAACCAAACAAAGCCCTGCTGGGACTCTGGGACAGCATAACAGCCGACATTGACATTCTCGGACCCGAAGACCCGATGAAGATGCGGAAGGTTCCGTCTGAAAGATGGGCAGCCATGGCACAGGGAGACAAACCCTTCATGGACAAAATTCTCGCCAAGAAGAAGCGCTCAGTATACATAACACTCGGACATGTGACTCAACAGAGAGCCCAGACATACGGTTTCAATTTCAAAAAGTGGCAAAAATCCATGATGGAAGCCTCCGAGGTCAAGTACTCTGCATTGAAAAGGTTCGGAAAGAAGGCTAAATCAAAGCTGGAGAAAGCAAAAGAGGTGCAGATACTGAGCGGAGGCGCCAAGCTTACGTTCCAACTTGAGGACAGACCAGTCTATGTATACGACGGCGTCGTGGACGAAGAAGACATGAAGATGGGCTCGTACGACGCTATTCTACCCGCTGGTAGCCTATCAGTTGCGCCGATTGAAAGCAGCGCCAACGGCACGGTTCAGTTTGACTTGCCGATACCACAAGTAGGCTTGATGATTCAAGGCGTGAAGTGGGGCTTCAAGAATGGAAAACTGACGATGTTTGACGCTGTGAAAAACATCCAACCAGTTAAGGAATGGTGGGAAAAGGCACACGGCGACAAGGACAGGATAGGCAGCTTGACGTTTGGCATCAACCCCAAGGCAAGATATGGTTTCCTCACAAACTCGATCGTGCAAGGAGCGGTTTCGATTGGCATCGGAGACAATCGATTTATCAGCGGAAAGAACAACAGCGACTACGGCTTCGAGGCGACGCTCAGCAAAGCAACGGTGAAGCTTGACAAAAAAACGTTTGTTCGACGAGGACGATTCGTGTTATAGAACCCCCTTTTTTCTTAGTCTATTACAGAGAGCAGTCCAAGCGCGAACCACAGCAATTCTCATTAAGGTTTCTGAAAGACTTATAAGACAAGGTTTTGACATATCTCCGTTTGTCGAGTGGTGCAGAGGCTTGTCTCGGAGGATTCTCCTTTGCCTCTAGTGCGCTGGTTTCAACGTCTACCATAGCGCAGATCATCTCACAGTTCAACACTCAAGAATCATTCATGAGATTTTGGTTAAAAGGTGAAGAAACCAGAGATGTTGAAGGTTTATAACACACTAACTAGACGCCTGGAAACCTTTAGACCACGACACGACAAGAAAGTGCAGATGTTTGTGTGCGGGCAGACAGTTTACGACGATGCTCACATGGGACACGCCAAAACATACGTGCAGTTTGACATCATCGTTAGGTGGTTGAGACATACTGGCTACGATGTTTTCTACGTGCAGAACATAACCGACGTGGAAGACAAGATAATAAACCGTGCAAAGGAGAGAGGTGTTGACCCACTAGAACTGGCAAAATTGCACACACAAAGGTTTCTTGCTGATATGGAAGCCATCGGAATAACGAAAAACGTGGACCTATTCCCAAAAACAACTGACTACATACCGCAGATGATTGAGCAAATCAAAACTCTAATTGACAAAGGCTACGCGTACGAGATAGAGGGCGACGTCTATTATGATGTCTCCAAATTCAAAGATTACACCAAACTGTCCCGTATGCCCATCGAAGAACTAGAAAAACACAGAATCGAACCCGATCCAAGGAAGAAGAACCCAGGCGATTTTTCACTCTGGAAAAAACAGAAACCAGGCGAACTCGCATGGGACTCACTGTGGGGCAGAGGTAGACCTGGTTGGCACATCGAAGACACGGCAATGACGTGGGCAATATTTGGTCCGCAATATGACTTACACGGAGGCGCTACAGAACTCATATTTCCCCACCACACCAACGAGATTGCACAAGCTGAGGCGGCTAGCGGAAAGAAACCGTTTGTAAAATACTGGCTGCACACGGGCGTTCTGCAGATAGGTGGGGTTGAGATGCACAAGTCGCTCAAAAACTTCATCACAATCAGAGAGATGCTGGGCAAATACGACGCTGAAGTGCTTCGTTTGTATTATGCCTCAACCCAATACCGAAAGCCAATCGAATTCGAAGAAAAAGACATGGAAGAACCTAAGAGAGAACTCGAGTACCTGTACAACACTCTGAGGAACCTTCGAAACGCAGCCTCGAGCCAGGGCAAAGAGCCAGCCGAACTGAAGAAGGCTCTAATCCAAACCAAAAAGAAGTTCGCAGACGCAATGAACAACGACTTCAACACCCCTCTTGCCTTGACGCATCTTTATGCACTTGCTAGAAATGCAAACACCGTAATCGGCAGGCAAAAAATCACTTCCAAACTCGCAAAGGATACAATCAAGGCGATGAAAGAACTTGGAAATATCTTTGGCATCTTGGAAAAAGAAATTCTCACTGAAGAGGAACTGCCCAAAAAGATTAAGGACTTAATTGCGCAACGTGAAGAAGCCCGAAACAAAAAAGACTGGAAAAAAGCTGACTCGATAAGAGAGCAAATAAGAAATATGGGCTTTGTTCTCGAAGACACCCCTGACGGTCCAAGATGGAGAAAGGTTAAAGACTAAAGGTCCATTTGCCCTTCTCACTGGGCGGGCGCTGCAACCAAGGGCTCTTCTCTAACTTCTTCCCTAGCCTCTTCTTGAACCACTTCGTAATATTTCCTGAGTTTGAGCGGCTTAGCGAAATCGGCTCCTGTGAATTGGCGGAAGCACTTGAGACTACAAAAGTACACGATGAGTCCGTCTGGAGTGTTGTGCTTGATCCAACCTCTCGGCTTGAGGAAAAGAAGAAAGGTTTTTTCCCTTTTGTTGCACAGGTCACACTTTCTTGAGAACAAATTACTCAGCCACAGAGTAATGTTGATTGGGTCTGTCCTTAACGATTATGAAATCAGAATTACGATTGAGAATTTTACAGAAACCTCTGAATTTCGGCGAAAAAGCAGGGCTCAACCCGCTGGCTTTGGTGTTGGAAGCTGCCGCTCGGCTCTGTCCAAAAGAAAATTGACGGCTTGGAGAACACTCTTAGCAAGGCTCAGCAGGTCAATCACAATCAACATGCCCAGGACTACCCGCAGATCGGCAAAGAGGTGTATTCTCTCAACATCCAAGGTTACAACTCCACCGCCTAGGGCGAGGACAAAAAACACGATTAGAATGATAGCTTTGCCCACGTTGAAAGCGTGTTGAAATATCGTTCCTGACGTAAGCTCACTAGCAACAACAAAAAAGACTATGACGATGACAAACAGGTTGACAAGTCCAGTTAAGCTGGAGAACAGCCCCGGGGCAGTCTCGGACATTTGTGAAATCAGGAAACTGGGCACTACGTACAGGATGAAGAAGTAGAACAAGCCTTTGATGGTTGCTTTCAGTATTCTTGGAAGCATTTTTCTGAGAAAGGACCACGTTGTCTGGTTCTCAAACAAGGGGGATCACCATGGGACCGTAACTGAAAGCTGATGTGTCGAAATACAGGCGAGCCTCTCTGAAGCTCGTAGGGGTTAGCGGGATGAAGACGTCAATCGTTGTTCTAAAAGGGGGACTCTGAGGGGGCGCGTTGACGCCTGTTCTTCCTTCTCCAACAACTCGACCCGCGTTGTCAACGATTTCGAGTTGAATGGCTCCGTTAAGCTCAAAAAAAGAGTGGTTTTCGAAACTGAATGGGATGCTAACTCTCATGTGACTAGCGTTATACGGAGCGACCGATACGCTTCCGAGGGTCAGGTTTGACAAGGGTGCGCCCCAAGGCATAGTCATGTTCGTTGACACTTGAACTGGTATAACGCGGGCGTAAACAAGCCCCAAAGACATGTCGACGCTCAATTCGGTGTCGTTGAAAAGAAGGTAGCTGAACCCGTCGGCAACCATCTCTGTCATGCTAAAAGAAATATTGTGCACCAGGTTCACTTGGGAGCCTCTAGGTATCAAGGGCAATTGGCTTGAAGAATTGAGTATCTCAGCACCTTGACTATCCTTGACTGAAGAGGCGAGGTACAAGTCTGAGATGTCATAGAGACCCGAGTTGTTGAAGCGGTATGGCATTGAGATGGTTACGACGCCGTCAACAATCGGGCTGATGAAGGCATCATCTGGCACCACACCAAGTTGAAAGGCTGAATAAATGACTGTTGCACCGAAGAATAGGAGAACTATCCAGAATAGATTGACTGCCCATCCAATAGCCCTTATAGCTTGCCTCATTCACCCTCACTTGAACCTCTGTAATCACCAAGAACTACGATTACCGCAAATTCTCAGCTAGCGGGGACTTCCTCAACTGGTTTAGCTGGCTGCTCTTGAATCACTGCTTTCTCTTGGTTGTGTGTCTCGGGCTCGGGCTCTTTGGTCGCAGGCTCTGGAACCCTGTCTAAGGTTGGTTGTGGCGCTGTTGGTTTGGTTTCGGACTTGGTTTGTTTCTCCTTTGGCTCTGGTTTAGACTCGGGTTTTGGCTCCTTCTTTGTCTCGGTTTTCGTGTCAGTTGGGGTGGTGGAAACAGATGTTTTGGCTTCTGGTTTGCCCTGAAGTTGAGGCTGAACTGTGGTCGTGTCTTTCTCTCGCTTGACCATTTGCACAGCTCTGATGGTGAGGATTGAGCCCACCCATCCCATAATTCCTAGGTATAGTATGTGGATGATGGCTTCGATTAGAGGCGCCAGTGCTCTCCCGAACAGTTCGGTGATGTCGGCTGACGCCAAGATTGTCAGGTTTCCAATTAGAAAATTGTAGGCACTGACGAAGGTGAAAGCCAACAGAATCACGCCAACGAACAGGACTATCAAGCCTGAGAGCTCTACCTTGTCTATCTTCAACATGAAACCTCCTTGGTTCAACTGTTTCAAGGCAGGCTGTATAAAAAAGAAATGAATTCAAGCTATTGATTAGAAATTTCCAAGAGCCCTCGGCTCAGGCGTCGCTATTTGGCTATAGCTCCTCCGATTAGTCCTCCGATAGCCGCCACGACTGCTCCGAAGATGTTTAATATGAACACTAGAAACCCCGCAAGCACTCCCAAAACTCCGCCCAGAAGCGCACCCGCAGACCTCCGAGAATTGCACCGAGCGTTCCCGCGAATATCACTGCCAATATGCCGAAGATTATGGCGCCGAATATTCCTGCGAGGAAGCCAGCAAGCGCTCCCCGACCCATTCCTCCCTTGGCGATTACTCCAGCGACTAATCCTCCGATCAGGTGTCCGATTATTGGAAGTATCCAACTCAAGATCATGATGACGATGAAACCCACGAAAGCGCCGAGCCACAGGCTACCAGGGCGACTTGTCAAATCTACACCTCAGCGATAAGTAATTTTCTAGTTGGAATAAAAGACTTTTGTAGGGCTTTTCGAGAATGAAATAAAACTCATCAGACGATGTGTCTTCAGCTTTTGATTTAAGCCGAGTTCTCTTCGTGGGTTCCAGTTTTTTGTTTTAGCGCGCGGATTAGCCTTGATGCTTCGTGAGCAGTGTTTGCTGAAGCAACTATTTTTGCTCGGTCAGCGTTGACTCGGGTTTCACAGTGGGGACAAAACCGTGTTCTCTGAGTCTGCTTTGCCAACAGCAAACGTCCACAGTTGTGGCACACTATCACGCGGTACATTGATTTTCCTCTTCTCAACGAAAAGTTTTTTCTCTCGAACACTGAACTGTTGTGTTGAGGCTGTTAATTAATGAGCGCCACTGCCCTGTTCGACTCGGTTGTTACCTATTTTCGGCAGAAGGGCTACAAGACAGAGCGCGAAGCGGTTTGGGAGGGCAAATCCTCTGGGCTGTCGCACAAGTTTGATTTGATGATTAGAAAGGGTGGGGAGCAGCGGTTGGTTTGGATTCGCTCCTGGAAGCGCACAGTAGGCGTCAATATGGTCATCAACATGGATAAGGCAGCGGAAGATGTGGGCTTGAAAGGACCGATAATGATTGCCGAGAAGTTCAGCGGACACGCCAAAGCCTACGCCAACAGACGCGGCGTGACCCTGCTCACCAAAAGAGAAATAATGCAGCGACTAGGCTAAGTCTCGAAAGGTCACACTTTAGGGCTTTTCCATGGAAAGGTCTTTCAAAAGACATAAATTTTATCGTGAGACATTTTCATTGGGCGAGTTCAGTTAGCTCATACACAATGATGCGTCGCCAAGTCAAGAGGGGAGAACAGAAGGTTGAAGAAAAAAAGAGCTTCTCATATTTTGACAACCCTTGTTCTAATGGGCACTTTAATGTTTGCCTTCAACGTTCAGTTAAGTAGGATGGATTCGCTTGTGATTAAAGTTCCTGGCAGCTATTCAACCCAAGAGGTAATACACCATGCTAGGTCTGATGCCATCCACGTCTCTAACCCTTGGAGCGACTGGAGCCATTACCACAACTATACAGAAATAGTCAACACTCTTCTCTACCTGAATGCCACTTACCCAAACATTGTTGATGTTTACTCAATTGGGAAAAGCTGGCAAAACCGAGACATCTACGTTGTCAGGCTGACGAATGAGGTGAACACTCATCCGAAGCCCAAAGTGTTCTTTGTGGGATACCACCATGCTCGCGAGCCTATCAGCGCTGAACTGCCTCTCTACTTTGTAGTAGAGGCGGTGATGAACTATGGAACAAACGCAACACTGACCCGCATGATTGATTACAGCGAAATCTACGTGGTGGTAGCTTTGAACGTCGACGCTTTTGAGGTCGTTGAACAGAACGACTGGCAGAGAAAGAATGCCCACCCGTTTGACGAAGATGACGGTTTGCTTGACGAGGACCCACCTGAAGACGAGGACGGAGATGGTTACATAGAAGCCCTCTACTACTGGGACGGCATTAACTATCAGTTCATCAGGTGGGAAGGCATAGACAACGACAACGACGACTTATTCAATGAAGACTGGGTTGGAGGCGTCGACCTGAACAGGAACTACGGTTACCAGTGGAACGCCTCTACAATGAGCGGCAGCCCATACCCCGCGGCTGAGGACTTTAGAGGACCAGCACCATTTTCAGAGTCTGAAACACAGGCTATACGAGACCTGACGTTAAGTCACGATTTCAAATATGCCATAAGCTTCCACTCGGGAATTGAGATGATAGGGTTTCCATGGGGATACACCACAGAGCAAACGGTGGATTACCTTACTTTCCTAGAGATCGCCGCCGACCTCTCAGACCTCACTGGCGCGCAGTATCAACAAAACAGCCGCCTATACACTATGTCTGGGTCTTGGGACGACTGGATGTACGGCAATAGAAGCACGTTCGCGTTCACTCTCGAAGTCTTCATGAACAACAGCGCCTGGCAGTATGAGCCCGGACCTGAAAACAACACATTCTGGAAGAGAGGAATATTCGAATATTTCAACCCAGACCCGAGCGAAATCGAAACCGTGATTCGAAGATGGCTTCCAGCCTTCTCCTACATCATAAGCAGGGCGATAACAGAAGCCTACGACGTGGCAACAACAGCCGTAGTTCCTGTCAAGAGAGTTGTCGGAGAAGGATTTTCCATGCAGATTGATGTGACAATCACTAACCTAGGGGACTTCACCGAAACCTTCAATGTCGACGTCTACGCCAATCAAACAATCATCGCCACACTGGGCGTAACTCTGCAATCGGGAGAATCAACCACAATCCCCTTTCTCTGGAGCACAACCGAACCCCCGGGCTATTCCAAAGGCAACTACATCATAAAAAGCTACGCCTGGCCAATCCCAGCCGAAACAGACACGGGAGACAACACATACCTTGATGGATGGGTTACGGTAGCCACCCCATGCGACATCGCTGGTAGCACGAGAACGCCTGTTGCTCCGCCAGACGGTCGAGTTGATTACAAGGACGTGTTCTGGCTCTTGAAAGCCTATGGGTCAACCCCATCGTCGCCCAACTGGAACCCTAACCTCGACTTTGCGGGTAGCACAACGACGCCGCCAGCCCCACCAGACAACAGGGTCGACGACGTAGACGTCTACTGGATGCGCATCAACTTCCAGAAAACAAGCCCATGATAATGTCTACCAACGCAGATAGGAGTCCAGTGTTTTTTCTTGTTCGAGTTGTCCCAGCCAGTCAACGATGCCCAATCGACAGGACTCGTTTCCATCGAGAACCGAGATTATTCCTTCCACCACGTTTTCTACGCTTTTTCCTGTAACGTCTATCTCACAGACTTTCTCTTTCCCGCAAGCCTCTACAGCCTCAAGTAAGCAGGCATCTAAAATCTCCGCAGCGAGGTTTTCCCACAATTTGGAATCCTTGAATCCACGTTTCTCCATCTGTTGCCTAAGTTGTCTAGGGTGGCACCGCAACACGAAAACTTTGGTTACGAGTTTCTTGGGGACAACTGCCTCTGCATAGTGTCCATCGATAACAACATCGTCGTCGTGATGTTTAACGATTTGTTGAACCCTTTTTGCCAGACTACTCAGGTCTGCGATTAGGGTTCGTCTCTGCCTATCGTAACCGCTTGTGAGTTTCTCGCGTTTAACAACACCTGCCAAGTCGATGTATAAAAAGCCAAGCTTTCGAGCCAGCAATTCAGAAACCGCTGTTTTCCCAACTCCTGGTGTCCCAGTGATTATTATGACCTTTTTGAACTTGCGTCTCTCCTTCTCCGATTGCCCTAAAGCTTCTCTTCAACTCTTTCCTAAAGGCTTACCTAAGTGTTTCCTTCTGATTGTGTGATTGAGAAGCTTGATGGGTGTTTCAGAAGCTTTCGATTCTTATTATGCGGCGTTTCTCTAAGCGCTTTATTGCGTCGAAGAACTCGCTTTTCTGCTTTCCTTTGAGTTTGAAGTGCTGCAGCATCTCTTTAATCGGGGTGTGCGCTCGCCCGAACCTGCGAATCTGGTCTCGAAGATAGTTCACGACTTGGCGTTCCACTCGTCCACACTTCCATGTCGTGTTCCGCAAAAGCACCGCGAGAGCTTGAATCATGTGCTGAGATTCAGCCTTCGACTTTTTCTCCATGATTCTTCCATCTCAACCTTGCATCAACTTATGTCTTCAACCGTAACATTTAGAGTTTACCCTTCAACAAATCCTACTTGCTCGGAGCTGCATATGGTGATAGCCGACTTGGAAATCGCCGAAATCGCCATAGAACCAAAGACAAGACGCATCACAAAAGTGAATTTTCATAGAACCCATCTTAGGTTTAGATGTCAACGTTGCGCTGTTTTTTGCTGCAAACTCGGCGCTCCGAAACTCTTTCACAGAGATATTGAACGTCTCAAACAGGCAGGATACTTCTCAGACTTGTTTTTCAACCTTGATCAAGCAAGCCTTCAGAGCACAAACGATGGCTCATGCGTTTTCTTGTCCTTCAACCCTGAAGATGGCTTGTACAGGTGTTCGGTTTACGAGCAAAGACCCACGCTCTGTAGACTTTATCCCTTCAAGTTTGAAAAGTCGGGTCCGCAATTTTATGTGCTAAAGCTTATTCCCTGCTGCAACGGCTTGAACGTTGACAACGGTCAGGCTGTCGATAAGCAATTTCTGTCGGAAAACTTAGAGAAAATCCTCCTTGACTTAATCAGCTTTGGGTTCTTTGACCACAATTTTGAAAAGGAAACACGATGCACTTTAGCTTTTAAAAAGGAGAGGTGTGCCAACTGTGAATTTTGTTTCTTCACGGGCCAAGGTTAAAGGATTTTTTGAAGGCGAAAACGTTGTGTTGGGTCCTTCCATGATAGGCTTGGGTTCGGTTCTTGGGAGAAACGTGATAGTTGGCTACCCTCAACGAAAAACCATTCAAGCCTTCGACTTCTCAAAGGGATTCAGCATAACAAAGTTTGACAGAGTCAGTCGAGGAGCCAAAATCGGAAGAGGCTGTATTATTCGTTCGGGAACGGTGGTCTACGAAAACGTTTCAATCGGCAACTGGGTTGAGACAGGACACAACGTGTTGATTCGTGAAGGCACGGTGGTAGGCGACAGAACCCACATAGGCTCAGCGACGCAGCTCGACGGCGCTGTTCGAGTTGGACGAAACGTGAGCATCCAATCGAACGTTTACCTCCCACATCTTACGGTTGTAGGAGATGACGTGTTTCTCGCCCCAAACGTAGTTTTCACCAACGACCCCTACCCTGTATGCAAACGCCTTGTGGGCGTCGTAGTGGAGAGAGGAGCAGTAGTAGGAGCCAACTCATGCATCATAGCGGGAGCAAAAATAGGGAAAGGCGCAGTTGTAACCGCAGGCGCCGTAGTGACCAAAGATGTGCCATCAAACGCAGTTGCTATGGGTGTGCCCGCGAAGGTGTACACAACCCGTGATGAATACGAGAAGAAGAAAACTAAATGGGAGCACAAGTGAGAGTGTGAAGAATGGAATACGCTGAATCCAAAACTGGAAAGATGGTTTTTGCTCGACTCTTCGAGAACGAGGACCTTCTGGAAGCGGTCACGCGGTTAGCGAAGAAATCTCGCGTTTCCTCTGGGCTGTTTTGGCTCATTGGCACCCTGAAAGAGGCGAGGCTGGGCTTCTTCCGTGAGGGCAAGTATGAAACAATCGAGATGGTTCAACCCTTGGAAATTGTTTCTTGCATCGGCAACATCTCACTGAAGGAAAACAAGGTGTTTGCCCACGCTCACATCACAGTTTCTGACGAAAAGGGGAGAACTTATGGAGGTCACGTCATGCTAGGCTGCCTCATCGGGGCTACGGGTGAACTAGTCTTGATAGAAGCTACAGGCATCAAGTTGCTGAGGAAGCTGGAGAAGAAAACCGAACTCTATCTCTGGGCGATGGAAACTAGGCATCCGCGGCGGAAAAAGCCTTCAGCGTAGAGTAGGTCTGAGTTGCTTTCTTAGTCTGAGTCCGTGAACCCCTTTCGAGTAGTAGTGGTTTAAGGGTTCAATTTCCTCGTAGCCCTGCTTTTGATAAAGCCTCCTCGCAGCCATGTTGTCAACTCGAACCTCCAGATAACTGATTTTGGCGCCTCTCTCGACGAAGGCATTCTCTATAGCCTGTAATACTTTGGCCCCAACTCCTTTCCTTCGATGCTTGACGACAACATCGATGGTTAAGATGTGTCCAACTCTTGCTCTGATCTGGTACTCAATTGCGCCTATGATGAAGCCCGCGATTTCACCGTCAACCCTAGCCAATAAGCCGACGACATCGGCGTTTCTTAGCAGGCTCGCTATTTGTTCTTTTGTGAACGCTTCAGCCGTGAAGCATTCTCGTTCGATTTTCATGAGTTCTTCAAGGTTTCGCAGGTCGGCTTGTTCTATCGTTGTCCGCAATGGTTTCACCTATTGTCAAATGTCGGTTATCAGAGGCAGAATCGACACTCTGTCGCTTCCAAACACGTGCCTATATACATCAGTGATTTTTTCTTTTTGGCTTTTTGCTCCGAGGTATACGAGGTGGCTCTTGCAGCCGTGTTTGCAGTCGGTTGATCCGAAGCCTTCCACTGGGACCGTGGTTCCTGGGATGTTTTTGATTTGATTATTTATTTGACATTCCTGGTTCACGTCGGTCTCGGCGGCAACGATGCCCGCAATCTGAGCGCTCTTGCTGGTTAGGAGAAAATCGATGTGCCAATGCTTGTTTTTTGTCTTCTTGAGGTGTCTTTTCACCCTTGCTCGGAGGCTTGTGGCTTTCTCGCCCATAGCTGAGCCTGTGTATGCGTAATATCCTTTTTTCAGGTCAAAGCATCCCAGCCTGTTGGCTCTGAGGCGACTTTTCTTGTTTAGCAATATGATGAGTGTGTATGTTCCTCTTGAGGGCAGGGTTTCCACGGTTAACGGCGCTTGCACTTGCACTAGTTGCTCTTCCTCTATGTTTTGAACAATCGCTCAAAATTCTCGGCGTAGACCTTTCTCTTAACCTTCTTTGAGATATCTGCAGCTTCGATTATCGCGGTTTGTGTTGTGAAGCGGTAGTAGGGCACGTCTGAGCCGAACAGGACGCGGTTTTCGTCTATGTCTGTTGCCAATTCCACGAACTCGGGCAGGGTGCCAGATGTTTCCACGTAGACGTTGGGCAGTTCTTTCAGGGCGCCGATGCAGCCCTCTTTTAAGTGTCCCATTATCATGACCATGTTGGGGTGTTTTTTCGCCACTTGCGCGGCTAGTCCTGGCGCTGAGAACCCGTCGCCTGTGTGGATGAGGACAGGCAGGCTTAGTTGTTCCACTTTGTTGAAGAACTTGTTGAAGTAGGGGTGGTCGGGTCGGAAGCATTCGACCATTGGATGTAGTTTTATTCCTGTTAGTTTCAGCTCTTTCTTGATTCGTTTTAGTTCTTGGATGGCTTCTTTGTTTCTTCGCGGGTCGACTCGTCCGAAGCCCACCAGCCTCTTGGAATGTTTTCTCACGCATTCAGCTATGTAATCGTTCGTTTCAGGGTACTTGTCGCCTACGTTTGGGTTTGGGAAGACCAGGGCTCGTGTGACGTTGACTTTTTCGAGAAGTGGCATCAGCTCCTCGATGTAGATTGTTGGTTTTCCGTGGGGTTGCCAGGGTCCGGACTCACCGAGGTGTACGTGTGCGTCACAGATTTTTGGACTTGGGTTCATTCAAACACCTTTCTTACTTGCGCCTGATGGAGGCATTAACCTCTTAAGCCGTGTGAAAACCATATTACCCTTGCGACATGGGAAACCTCAAGCGATTATACCTTTTCTTTCTTTCCTTTGAGTTTTCGACGTTGTTTTTAACACTAGTTTGGCTGCTAAAAACTAGACCCCTCTAGGTTTTTGCATGCTATTTCTATTAGGCTTCAAAGGGAGCCAAAACTAACAGGAAAAGTGCAACGCATTGGGAAAACCATAATAACGCTTGGGTGTTATCATAGTTAAAATCGCTTTGGTGAAAGCATTCATGAGTCAAGCTGAGAAGAATGACCCTCTCAAGGTTCATCGAGAAGGAACAGCGCTGTACGATAAGGGAGACTACAAAGCTGCCATCGACACGTTTCTGAAGGCTTCGCAACTCTACCAGAAGGTGAGCAACTTCTTCGACTCCTCCTACACCCTGTTCAAGGCGGCTGAGTGCAACTTCCTCTTGAAAGACTACGAAACAGCCATCGAACGATTCGTCAAATCCGCCGACATCGCCCTAGAAAAAGGCTACGACCGATTCGGACTGGGCGCCCTAGAATACGCGCTCGACTGTTACAAGGCGGCTGGCAAAGAAAAAGACAAGAATGTCGCTGAGTTAAAGAAGCGGATAGCCGAAGTGAAGAAGAAAATCGAAGCGCAGGGTTTCTAGAACACACTTGACGCAGTGACGCTGCGTTCACGCCTTAGACTTTTCCCTTCTCAGAAAATCGCCCACATCAGAAATATTCTTAACCACAACTCTTTTCACGTCTCTTTCATCATCGATGTTGCGCGTTATTCTGCCGAACCCCAAGCATTCCATGCGCCTGTTGACCACCAACGTGTAATCTCCTTTCCTTACAGACCCTACTACATTCAATATTCCGCGTTTGAAGATGTCCCTTCCGCAGATGAACAGCCACGCCCCCTTGTCGTCAACCGCCACCCTGTTTGTTTTTTTCTCAGCCATCATCGCCAGAAGAATAAAGCTTGGAAAGAAAACATTGCCTTTGGCTTTTCCAAGATAGGCGCCAGCGTAAAAGAAATCCTTCTGAATATGTAATCGCAGCTCTGTGTTTATCAAGAAAAATCTGTTCTCCTTCTTAACCACCAAGTCCGTGTCCAACACGGTGTCAGCAGCATGAAAGCGACTTATGAAATCAAGGAGCATCCTCACTTTCTTCACGCTCGTTTTCTCAGTTTGCACACAAAGAAACCCTGCGTCTCCCTTGGCCATGTGCGTCTGCAGTCAGCAAGGGAAGCGTCGAGTTCTGTGCCGAAGACGTTTGTTAAACCGTTCTGCCCTGGGCAGTCAATCTTCTCAACCTCCAAGTCGAGGGCTTTTATCGCCCAATCGATGTTTAACTCGTTCTCTTCTGGCTCCAACGTGCACGTTGAGTATATGATTTCTCCTTCCGCCTTCACTACTCTGACTGCTTCGGTTAGTATTTGCCTCTGAAGCTCTGCGTTTCTTTCAACGTCTTTGAGTGTTCTCCTTTTGAACCACTCTTTGTCCGTGACGAAATTGCCCGAGCACGGAACGTCCAAGAGCACACAGTCAAACCTCATGTTGAGCCGCGTCGCTTCTCTCGCATCGAGCTGATACACTATAGCGTTTCTTACACGACATCGCTCCAGCTGGTTTGACAGGGCAAACAACCTCAACCTCTTAACGTCCAGAGCCACAATCACGCCAGTGTTCTCCATCAGGTCGGCGAGCTGAACGGTCTTACCACCCGGGGCTGCGCAGGCATCGAGGACGATTTTTTGCTTTAACTCGCTGAAAAGCGTGGCAGGTATTTGAGCCGCTGCCTCCTGGATTGAGTACAAGCCTAAGAGGTACTCCGCCATTGCGCCTACCGAAAACTCTGATTCCAGAATCCAGTAGCCGCTGTCAAGGAAAGGAACCTTTTCGAGCCTTATTCCTTGGGATTCTAGTCTCTCCAAGACCTCTGCCTTCTTGGCGTTGGTGGCGTTTATTCTGATTGATGGCTTGAGCTCGACATCGCTGTATGTCCAGCCCAGTTCTTCGTAGCGACGAATGAAAAATTCTTTTCCCGACAATTCAACGCTCTCGAACTAACTGAGATGGGTGTTCATAAAAACTTGACGTTTCAAGCCAGTCATGAGCAGGGTTTATCAAGAATTTTATAACCCATAAGAACCTATGACTAGTGCAAGACTTGAACGACTATGGACAAACTCAGCGGTTATCTGCGCCTGACGCGCCCTGTAAACTGTTTCATGATGGGCTTTGCAGTGATAGTAGGCGCAGCAATCGCAGCCCCCAGCCTCTTGAGCGGTTATCGGTCAAGCCTCATTCTCGGATTCATCACTGGGTTCGCGTTGACCGCGGCGTCTATGACCATAAACGACTACTACGACAGAGACATAGACGCCGTGAACGAGCCGAATCGTCCGATTCCCAGCGGCTTAATCAAGCCAAAAGAAGCCTTAGCTTTCGCCGTTTTCCTCACAGCCGTTGGCTTTGTTACCGCGCTCTTGACCAATTTATTCTGTTTCCTAATAGCTGTAATCGCTTGGCTTGTCTTCATCACTTACACAACGGTTGGAAAGCGGAGCGGTCTGCCCGGCAACTTTCTGGTCAGCCTCTGCGTGGCGATACCGTTCATCTACGGCAGCTACATATTCGCAGGACAGAGCGGTTTGAACGTGTGGATATTCACATCTATTGCCTTTGTATCGAACACTGGCAGAGAAATAACGAAGGGCATCGTCGACGTTCCGGGAGACCGAACCAAGAACATTCAGACCCTTGCTGTTCGTTTCGGAGAAAAAACCGCAGCGGTTGTAGCCTCAGTTTTCTACCTGATTGCGGTGTTGTTAAGCCCGTTGCCCTGGCTTCTTGGTATTGTCTCCTTCTGGTTTGTTCCCTTTGTTGTGGTTACCGACCTTGGTTTGGTTGCGTCTTCGTTTATGCTTATGGCGAATCATTCGAGAGAAAACGCCAAGAGGGTTAAGAACACAGTCCTCTTGTGGTTCACAATCGGTCTGTTGGCTTTTGTCGCTGGCGCACTGAAATAAAGCCTGACTAGAATTTTGCCTTCTTTTCGTATTGTTTTTCGTAGATTTCTCTGACTTTTTGTATGGTATCGGCGTCTTCTGGGCTCTTGTCGTCCCGTATGCGTGTTATTCGGGCGAAGCGCAGAGCCATTCCACACTCGTATTTTGGGCTCTTCTGAACCTCGTTGTAGGCAACTTCCACCACGATCTTTGGGGTAACCACGACTCGATGCGGCTCCTCTCCGACGGCTAACTCCTGAAGCCGCTTCGTCATCTCGATTATTTCTTGGTCTGTCAAACCCTTGAAAGTCTTGCCTACAACCATGAACTGTCCGGTTTCAGCGTCTCGCGCCGCGAGATAGTAGTCGCTCAGCCAGTTGTGCCTCCGACCGTACCCCCACTCAGCCGCAACTATGACAAGGTCTAGGGGTTCGAGTGTGCGCTTTATCTTGAACCAGCGCTTGCCCCTTATTCCAGGTGTGTACGGGCTGTCCAGTTTCTTGGCGACCAACCCTTCGTGTCCGTTGTTCAGGGCTTCTCTCAAAAACTCCTCTGCTCGCCGCGGGTCACTCGTAACAATCTGTTTGGTTAGTTTTATGTCTCCAGCGATTTGGCTCAGTATTCTTCGACGTTCAGTATACGGCTTGTTGGTTAAGCTCTCTTCGTTTAGGTATATGATGTCAAACAGTTGTAGTTCAATCGGAATTTGCTTAGCCGTCTCGTCTACCTCGTGAACTCTCCTGAACCTGCGCATCAAGTGCTGAAAAAGAAGGGGGCTGCTTCTATCCTCGCCCACTGCTATGACCTCTCCCTCGATTATTGCCTGACTCGCCTTCACCTTGCTTCGAACGAGTTCAACAACCTCGGGAAGGCTTTCCGTGACGTCGGTGAGCCTGCGACTGTACACTCGCACCTGCTCTCCTGACTTGTGAACCTGGATGCGGGCACCGTCGAGCTTGTATTCGAAAGCCGTTTCGCCGCCGGCTTCTCTCAGAGCTTCGTTCACGTCTTCAGCGGTCTGAGCCATCATGGGCTTTATCGGTCGAAAAACCCTGAACTCAAGCTTGGCTATGCCCTCTCTTTCCTTCGTCTTGGCTATCGAGGCGATTTCACCTATGTCTCCCGTGATCATGCTCGCCTTTTGAACAGTCTCCAGAGGGATGTCGAAGGCTTTTGATACAGCCATCTCCATGAGTCCTTCGTGAAAGCCTGTTCGCATCTCGCCTATCATTATCTTAACCAGGTACTTTGCCTCAAGCGGCGTGGCTTGACCGAGCAGAGTTTCAACCAGACGTTCTTTGCGTTCTCTTGAACCGAAGCCCGATGTCTCGGCAACTGTCTCGAACGTGCGCCTAACCTCGAGAATGCTCATAGGCTTTTCAAAAAGAGTAGCCTGCCTCCTGATCTTGCTCGCCTCGAACACTGCCTTGGTCGCCGAACCGATGTCCCCAGTCTCAGAGAAGGCTTTTCTAAAGTCACTCCAGTCCACGTTGGTTATCCGCTTGATCAAACCGCTCAAAGTAGCCCAACTGACCTCGAGCACGCGTTGATCCCACTTTGGGAACGGGCGACCCAAAATCATGGACACAGCGGGTTCAACCTCCTCGGGCTGAAGAGCCTTCAGAAAGTTCGCCGCTAGGTCAACCATGAAGAGCCGTTTGGTCGTGGTCTGCAACCTCTCGCAGAGCTCGCACAACTCACGAAAAGCGGTGCCCATGAGCCCTTTTTCCTCATCCTTTGACCTACTCTTCCCGCACGAGACATAAACGTTTTCTTAACCTCTTCGAACTAATTCACAGCTGCGATTCACTACGAAACTTAAATACTAACGCCCAAAAAGACTTGCACAGGCAAAGTTTCACGGAAAAAATAGAAATTCCCTTGTTTCATTTCATGGAGCATCCTCTTCCAGAACGCCCGCAATGGAATTTTCCGTATCTTTTTCGATTTTGGAAGTTCGAATTCAGGCGAATACGATAGATTTAACGAAAAACTCGCAAAACCAACAATAGGAAACAACTTGTAACGTTAGAAAATGCGCTAAAGTTGTCTCTGATGATTTCGCATATCGGTGGAAAAACGACCGTATTGTAAAATGTGAGCTCTTGTCTTATTGATGTCACGGTCATTGGGTGGGTTCGTGAAAAATGGAGGAGTTTAAATTATGTGGAGTTGCTTGCCGATTTTTTGGAATGCTCCTACGGCGAAGTCCAAGTCTTCTCTTGTCAGAGCGGCGTTCATCATTGTCCTTATGCGGGCTTTGTCTCGAGCAACCATCGGATAAACGATGGGCAGCGCGAACACGCCCTCTTCGAACAGTCGGGCGCTGAGCTTCTTTGCCACTCCGCTCTCTCCAACCATGACTGGCGTGATGGGCGTCTGACTGTTGCCGACATCGAAGCCCAAGTCCTTCATCGTGCTTTTGAAGTATCGGGTGTTGTTCCAGAGCTTCTTAACGTGCTGTGGCTCCTTCTCAAGAACGTCTATCGCGGCGATGCAGGCAGCAGCCACTGGAGGCGGGTGCGAACCGCTCAAGAGCCAGGTGCGAGACCTGTTGTAAGCGAAATTTATCAAGTCTTGGCTTCCGGAGATGTGTCCGCCCACGACGCCGAACGCCTTTGAGAACGTGCCCATCTCAACGTGGACTTTTTCTCGGCTAAGCCTAAAGTGTGAGACTATGCCTCTGCCGCCTTCGCCTAAGACGCCTTCCCCGTGGGCGTCGTCGACGAAAACCATGGCTCCGTGCTCTGCGCCTAGTTCCGCGATTTGGTCTAAGGGTGCTATGTCGCCGTCCATGGAGAACACGCCGTCTGTTAAGAGCAGAATGCGCCTGTAGGGAGGCGAGTGTTTCTCGGCTTCGTTTAAGACTCGTTTCAAGTCTTCCATGTCGGCGTGTTTGTAAACCGCTCTCTCTGCGTGGGCAAGGCGAACTCCGTCGATGATGCTACCGTGATTAAGCTCATCACTTATGATAAGGTCTTCTTTTCCCACGAGCTGAGGAATCAAGCCAGCGTTTGCGGCAAAGCCCGTTTGGTAGACTAGCGAAGCCTCGGCGTGCTTGAACCTAGCCAGCCTCTTCTCAAGTTCAACGTGAATGTCCATGGTGCCCGCGATGGGTCGCACTGAACCCGAACCTGCACCGTGAGTTTCAACCGCTTGGACCGCAGCTTCCATGACTTTTGGGTGAGTGCTTAGTCCGAGGTAATTATTAGAGCATAGCATCAAGACTTTTTTGCCGTCGACGATGCAGCGTGGCGTGCTTGGGCCCTGCAAAACGCGCAGCTTCCAGTCAAGCTCTCCCTTGACCAGTGCCTGATACTCTTCAGCTAGGAATGCTGTTGGATTTCTCAAGTGATTTTTCCTCTTCCTCATCTCATAGACTTTTCATTGTTTTGTTTCTCTCAATCTTTTTTTTACCATTTGGGCTCCAACGAGACTTTGCCAGCTTGCTTGGATTTAATCAGCTCTAGGGCTTTGGCTATGTCGCGCATCGGAACCCTGTGCGTAATGATAGACGAGATTTTTTCCCTAAACCCAGCGTGTTTAAGCAGGTCTCGAACTTGAGCCCACGTCTCAAACATTCTGCGCCCCGTAATGCCGTAAACGTTGGCTGATTTGAAGATTACCGCATCGTTAAAGTTGAGTTCTATGGGCTTTTCAAAAATTCCCAGCAGCGAGACTCTGCCACCTGGAGTGAGCATTTCAAAAGCCTGCCTCACCGCGTTCGAGTCTCCAGACATTTCCAAGGCAACTTCAACACCATCGCCCTCAGTTGCGTCACGAATGATTTCCACAAGTTTTTCACCCTCCTCCTTGGCGCTCAAAACCATGTCTGCTCCCATTTTCTTGGCGAGTTCCATGCGGGTCTTGTTGAAGCCGCCGGCTGTCGCAAACACCCTTGCCGCACCGAGCTGTTTGACCACGGCTATGGCCATCAGTCCTATCGGGCCGGCACCCAAGATGGCGACGTTTTTGCCTTTCACGTCGTTGATGTAGTCTTTGGGCAGGACAGCCTGAACAGCGTTTCCAAGGGGTTCTTGTACTGAAGCTATGGCTGGGTCGAGCTTCGGGTCGTTTTTCCATGCGTTTCGTTCAGGTAGAGCAAACTGGTCTGCGAAGACGCCGTCTCGGTCCACGCCTAGGATCTCCATGTTTTGGCAGACGTGCATTCGGTTTGTTAGACACTGATAGCAAGTGCCGTCGACAATGTGCGTTTCAGCTGAAACCCTGTCTCCCACCTGCACACTTGAAACCTCTTTTCCAACCTCTATGACTTTGCCAGCGACTTCGTGTCCAAAGACTATTGGAAGCCTCTTGATGCGGTTCTGAGCCCACTCGTTCCAGTCCCAGATGTGCACGTCGGTGCCGCAGATTGAAGCCGCCTCAACCTGAACCAGAACCTCGTTGCCCTTAATTTTTGGCTGTTCCACGGTAGTAATTTCGGCGCCTGGTTGTCTTAGCTTCTTGACGACAGCGTTCATCGCCTTTTCCACCCTTGACTAAGTGAAGCTGAGAGAATGCATTACATGGCGGTAGGTGCAGATTAGGTTTTTCTATATGAACAATCCTACCATTAGGCTGACACTGAGGCGAAAACGTCAGTTGAAAATAGGCTTTCTCGTCAACCCTGTTGCGGGCATGGGAGGCAGAGTCGGACTTAAGGGAACTGACAACGTAGTGAACAAAGCCTCTGCCCTAGGAGCCAAACCTGTTTCACCCATCAGAGCGGTTGAGTTCCTTAAAAGACTAAAAGAACTCGATTTGATGGGAAAAATCGTTTTGCTCACTTGCCCCGGCGTGATGGGTGAAGACGAAGCAAAGCTGGCAGGCTTGAAAGCTGAAGTCGTGCCCATGACTGTTCAACCTGAAACCTCGGCTGAAGACACGAAAAAAGCAGTCAGACTAATGGTTGAGGACAACGTCGATTTAATCATGTTCGTCGGGGGCGACGGCACAGCTCGAGACATACTAGACGCCTTGGGCAGCAAAGCCGAAACAGCCGTTCTCGGGGTTCCTTCGGGCGTCAAGATGTACAGTGGCATTTTCGCCGCGAGTATTCTTGACGCAGCCGACATAGTTCAGGCTCTTCTCGAATGTGAAGCGCAAATCACCGATCTGGAGATTGTGGACGCTGACGAAGAGGCTATCAGAAGCGACCGTTTTTCTACTAGGCTTTACGGTTTTCTAAAGGGACCCTTTGTGCCCATGCGCCTCGTGGGAAGCAAGCAGATCAGCCCGGAGACGCTGGACGAGCATGAGAACCAGATGGCTGTTGCGAGGTTCGTGGTTGAAGAAATGAACCCCAAAGCCACGTATATACTTGGACCTGGCACAACGATAAAGTGCATAGCCGACTTGCTGGGCGTTGAAAAGACGTTGCTGGGAGTAGACGTTTACAAAAACAAGAAACTCGTAAAGAACGCAAATGAAGAGAAGATTCTTCGCACAGTGAAAGACTGGGAGAACACCTGGATCGTGCTCTCTCCCATCGGGCGTCAGGGCGTGTTGCTGGGGCGGGGAAACCAAGAGATTAGCCCAGAAATCATTCGGCGAGCGGGAAGAGACCGCATCAGTGTGGTGGCAACGAAGAACAAGATTCAGAGCATTGAGGGAGGAGTTTTAAGAGTTGACACGGGTGACACCCAAGTCGACATGATGCTCAGAGGATACATCAAAGTGGCAGTAGACTATCGTGAGTGGCGCCTCATGCAAGTTCTTTAGCGTTTAGACTATTCGCCTATCACCTGAATTATCAGGGTTCTTTGCCTAGGGTGCACGTCTGTCTCAACGAAGACCAGAGACTGCCAGGTGCCGAGGACCACTCGACCGTCAACGATGGGCAGCGTCTTGTCTGGACTCAGAAGCATGGACCGCAGGTGGGAATGAGCGTTAGAGGGGTGTTCATACCCTGCCTTTCTCGGAACTAATTTCTCAAGGAAGTCTTTAATGTCTTCGAGGAGACTCGGCTCATACTCCGTTAGGATTAACACGCCTGTTGCGTGGGGGGCAAACACGTGAGCCAACCCGTTCTTGATGTCTGCATTTTCCACAGCCTCTTGAACCCTGTCAGACAAGTCCACGAAGTCTATCTCGCCTCGGGTGGAGAACCGCAAGCTCTGGTTGAAGACCTTCACGCCGTTTTCGCCTCTACAACTGCTGTTTTGCGAATAGACATAAAAATCATTTGAACCCTCAGAGCGGCTTGTATATGCTTTTGTATCCAGCAAGAAAAGCCTCAAATATAGAGAAGGAACTAGCTCTTAGCGGTGGGCATGAGCGAAACCGCTGGGCGAGTGTTCCGCCCGCTAATACAGGAGAAACTGAATAAACTCGGCAAGGTAACTCGCCCATCAAAAGATAAGAGTAAAGGTTTCACCCCGGATTTTATCGTTGAAAGTGCCTACGGTAAAACAATCGGAATAGAAGTGGGCTGTGAGCTTGGTACTAGAAGTCTCGCTCCTCTGTATCTTTGCAGAAGGGCTCTTCAACTTCAGGTGTATATGCAGAGGTTTGACAGAGTGTTTTTCATAGCTCCTTACGAAGAGTTAAGAGCAGTTAGCGACCTCCTTCGCCTGGCGGGCGTTCGGTCTGAAACAAAGCTGCAGACAATCGACCTGGGGTACACGGTCGAACTAGGCGTCTTGGATGCCAGAGTAGAAAGTGTCAGCGAGGATTTGAGAAAGCTGAAGAGAGCCATGCAAAATTTAGGATTCTCCCTATGACATCATTTTTCCATCACCACATCATCACCACCAAATAAGCAATAATGCTCACCAAAATCACCTAACTTTATTTTGACCATGTTGAACAACCACAGAACTGGGTGTTTTCTCCTACGGAAATTGCTCAGCAAATAGCATGACATGATTGATAAGCCTTATTTGGTCTTCTTTTAAATCATCAAATTCACTTTTTTCTGGGTGCAGAGTGTGGATACAAAAGCATCGACAGCCTCCGGGGTTTGATGGTTAATTTTTTTAACTCAAGCGGACAATCTTTCTCTCTGGGGTTCTTGGCAGTGTCCTTGAAGGTTGAGGACGTCATGGTTGAAGATGTGGTTACAGTGGATGCTGACACGTCGGTGAAGGAAGCTGTAGACATCTTAAACAGGTATGAGATAGGCTGCTTGATCGTTGTGAGAAACGAGAAGGCTGTGGGCATCTTGACAGAACGCGACATGTTGACCCGTGTCTTGTCCAGGTCTCGTGACCCAAAACGCACAAGCGTTTCGCAGGTGATGAGCTCGCCCTTGATCGTTGCTGAGCCGCAGATGGACTTAGAGGAGGCGGCTAGGCTTATGTTCAAGATGAAGGTGAAGAAGCTGCCTGTTGTTTCAAAGGGCAAGCTGGTGGGTTTGATAACACTCACCGATCTAGCCCGTTTCCAACCTCAGATCATCAAGATACTGAAGAAAGCCTATGCTTTGGAGCAGGCGCCCAAGCGAATGCAGAAAGTCGTAGGTTACTACGTGGTTTAAGAGACAACGCTCTCAGGCAATGTCAATGTGTGATGCCACTGGTCCTGTAGCTCTGTGATGCGTTCTTTGACCGTTGCTTGCAGTTTGCCTCTTAAAGTCGAATCTTTCTTGAACAAAGCCTTGCTCTTCTTGAGCTTGCATAGTTGGTTGGCTAGCGTAACATCGCCGATGGACTCTCGAACCCAGTTTTCAAAGTCTCCTCGTTTGAGGTGAAAAGCCAACGACCTGGCGATAACCATGTTGATTTTGTTGCAAAAGTCTGAGATACTGGTCGCAGAGTCTCCGGTGGGTTTTCCTATTTCTTCATAGAACACGAATGCTTTGTCGTTTGAGAGTGTTCCCAAGATCTTTGAGATGCGGTCTCTGCTGAGGCTGTTGAAGTCTAAGTCTTCATTCTTTTCCACTCTGAGCGTCGATTTTCTTGTCATTTTCAATCAGGCATCGAGTTCAATGGGTGTTCTAAATAATCTTATGAATCTTGAATCTGCATCTGCGCTCTATTTACCTTGACTTTCCTGCTCTGTATGTCGATTTTTGATATATTGTGTCTTCAGAAGAATGTTACTTATAGAAAAACCCTCACTAGTCATAGGTAGGTGTTTAAGCCTTGGACAAAGATTGGATTGTTCTGCTTCAAGACGACGATTCGATGAAGAGCCGTGACCCGTACGGCAAACTTTTGGAAATGTTGAATCGGCTTGACGCAGATCGAGGCTGCAGGTTTACGGATGAGCAAGCAGAGACTATTCAGGCTATGATAGCAGGGCTCATCGAGACTATCAGGTCGTACAAGCACCGCAAGATGCAATGAAGATGCCTATCGCCGTCTCTTCTCGAGCAGTCTTCTGATTACGTCGTCGTAGGATTCGCCCTTTCGACCCCTCTCCTTAAGCATCTCCACGGTTTCCTTCCGCAGCCTGATGCTGGTGAAGCGGTTTTCCTTAACTTCACTCACGTTCATCACCGAACATCACAGTTATGCACACTGCACATAAAAGCATTGCCGTGCAGCAACAGCCTCGATTTTGGGGGCCTCATTAAATAGAGTCTACCAAAATCTATGGAAATCGCAAAAACGACACAAAAAAGCGCCAAACGCGCACAGACGCGCACCTGATGCGTTCTGGCGGATTTTGCGCACACCTGCCTAGGTGCTCACGAGCTTTCAGGCAATCCAACTGGTTCTTCCCTCGCTTTGATTGTTTCTATTTTGAAGTTGCCTTTGTCGCGTTTCAGGATGCGTTCTTGCTCGGGCAGTTTTCCCTCTTTCCAGAGTTGCCAGTCGACTTCTCGGAATATCCATCTTTTGCCCATGTGCGCCGCCAGTATGGGGTGCTTGTACTCCTCTGTCAACGGCACAAACTGGTGTAGGTACTCGAACAGTTTCTGAACCTGCTGTCTTGGAAAGTAGGCGTAGTAACCCGCGTTCTTCACTTCGATAGCGTAGACGTGTTTGTCCCTCCTTGCGATGATGTCGGGCAGAGGGTTTAAACTCGGGTTGCTCACCGGAACCCGCACGGCATAAAAATTGTTTCTCTGGAGCAGCTTCACCAGCGTGTTCTCACTGTAGAAGCCGCGTCGCCGCCAACGGCGGAGTCTCTGGACATCCTCTTTCTCCATGATATCTTTCACCGCTACTAGCAAGACCAATTAGTAAATAACGAAAACTGCATAAAAAACTAGAGGCAGAAGTTACCTACGTAAGAACGAGTCAACAGCAGTGAAAAACAACAAATACCAGCCCGTCGTTTGAGAGATAAGTGATCTACTTGTCCCCTGCCACACAGCCAGAGAAGAAACAGTGGTACGTGAACATCTTCAACGACATGGGCAAAGACTGGGAAGCCATAGTCAACGCACGCGACACAGAGAAGGAAACTGCCTTCATCGAAAGTGTGGCACCTAAAAGAGGAGTTGCCCTAGACCTTTGCTGCGGCACCGGGCGCCACTCCATAACCCTTCGCAAAAGGGGCTGGAACATCGTTGGAATGGACCTTTCAAGGAACCTCCTCGAGATTGCCAAGCAAAAAATGAAAGAGGCGAACGTGGAGTTTCCTCTGGTGAGAGCGGACATGCGTTATTTCCCCTTTAGGGATGAAGCCTTTAGTGCCATCATAAACATGTTCACGAGCTTTGGGTACCTGCCCTCTGAGAGTGAAGACATCAAGTGCCTATTAGAGGTACACAGAACCTCCAAAAAGAACGGAACCTTCCTGCTCGACTTATCCAACCGAGACCACATGGCAAAGAATTTTCGAGAAAGAGACTGGGCAGAGTTTGAACCATTCTACCTGCTTGAAAAACGCACGCTCGACCTTGAAAACTCAAGGCTGAAAAGCGACTGGACAATAATCCACAAGGATACTGGAAAAGCGGAAGTGCTACAACACGAGGTCCGCCTCTACACACTCTCCAGAATTGAGCAACTGCTCAAAAAGGCAAGACTAACGATTAAAGAAGTCTACGGAGGCTACGAAGGGCAGGAATTCAACCTCGAAGCCTCCCGAATGATTGTGCTCGCCCAAAAAGCGCGTTAGCAACTCACTTCTTAAGAATGTCTGAAACAAATCTGACCAGTTTTTCAGCGATGTTCACACCGGTAGCACTCTGAAGCCCCTGCCAGCTTGGAGAGGCGTTAACCTCGAGGACAACGGCGCCTTCTCTGGTCTCCAAGATGTCCACTCCAGCGTAGAGGAGGTCGAGCGCCTTAGCAGCTTTAATAGCTATTTTATCCAGCTCTGACGACAGCCTTATAGGGCGTACTTTGGCTCCTTGGGCAACGTTGGCTTTCCATTCTTTCGACCTCGCCTCTCGGCGCATTGACGCTAACACCTTTTCGCCGAGCACAAACACCCGTATATCTCTCTCAGGTGCTTTCAGATACTCTTGAATATACAGGGGTTGCCCCCAGCGCTCTAAGGTTCTAAAGGCGTTGAAGGCAAGGTCAACGTCGTCGAATTTCATCGAACCAAAACCGAGCGAGCCAACAATAGGCTTGTAGACCAGCTGTCCAAAACCCTTGCTCGCCCTGTAAGCCCAGTGCGCCATCTCACTGACATAAGTGGATGGAACCGGCAGACCCGCTCTGGCTAATGCTTGCGTCATTGAGTACTTGTCCTTCGTCTTTCGGTAAGCCGAAATAGAATTGATCAGGAATGTGCTTTCGGATTCCAAGTGCTCCATCATGCTGACACGCTTAGTGATCTGCTCATAAGAGCCGGGTCCAAAGGAACGAAGAAAACAGACGTCAACGTGAGGCAATTTCTTGTCTGCTAGCCAAAAGCGACTTCCGTCTGGTCCAACGTAGGCGGACATGTCCATGATTCGCGCAAGAACCGTCGTGGCAAAGTGCTTCTTGCAAGCCGAATACAGCTGTTTGTTGTTGTCGTCCAAGGACCTTCCATAAACTATCATTGTCCGCATTCGGATCTCACTTCTCACATGTGTACGCTACCTGAAACCTCGCTTGAATAAGATTTAAACTTTAAAACACATATTTCTGCCATAAAAAGGAGTTTACCGTTATGCAGGCTGTTGTCTTTCGTGGACCAGGGAAAGTAAGAGTGGAAAATGTGCCAGAGCCGAAGCTCAAACGAGGCGAAACCATGGTGCAGTTCAGAGCAGGCAGCATCTGCGGCACAGACCTTCATTTTTACAGGGGCGAATGGACCGATCTTGCTGTGGGAAAAATACTCGGTCACGACGCGTGTGGACAGGTTGTAGAATCAGGCGAACGGGTGGCGGTTATCCCAAAACTCTTCTGCGGCTCATGCCGATACTGCATGAACGGCCGACCCAACCTGTGCGAACGAAGCGAAGGCTTCATGGGTTTCGACAGGGACGGGCTCTTTTCAGAGTTGATTGCCGCTACTAGGCGGAATCTCGTGCCGATTCCGAGCAACGTGAGTTTTGAGGAGGCGGGCATACTGGAACCCGTAGCGCTGGCTTTGCACACCTTTGACTTGTTGAGCCCACGAATCGGCGAGTACGCAACCATCCTGGGTCAGGGACCAGTAGGCTTGTTGATGACGCAGGTGGCTAAGGCTTCGGGATGTCGCGTCATCGCTCTTGACACTGAAGAATACAGGTTAAAGATGTCAGAGAAATGCGGAGCAGACTTCCGCATTAATCCCAGGAGCGAAAACGCAACCAGAAGAGTGAAGAGCATTACTAAAGGAGGCTCGGACATCGTGGTCGAAGCGGCGGGACTGCGCGAAACCGTGGAACAGACCCAAAAACTCGTCAGAAAAGCCGGCAGGGTCGCATTGGTCGGCAACTTCTCCGGGTTCATGAACCTCGGTGAACCAGAAGAAGCCAAGTTCTTCAGTGTTGTTGTCAACCCCATGAAATATTCCAAAGCGGCTGAGCTGCTGTCCACAAAAGTTCTAGACGTCAAGTCCCTGATAACCCACAGGTTTCCATTATCTGAATTCAAGAAGGCGATAGAAACAGCAGCAGACCCGTCAAAAAGACCCATGAAAGTCATATTAAGCAGATAAATTAGCATAATTTCAGAATTGAACCATTTCTGCAAAAAACAATATGCGAGAAAAATGAATTTCATTATTTTTTAACAAGATTTAGCGTAATTTTTCGGATAATATTTTTTTCTTGACTTCTATTGATTGAAACTTGTTAATTGCTGCTCTATGACTGGATTTTTTGCGTTATGTGCCTCAAAGAGTCAGCGTGCAACGGCAGTTCATTTATAAAGTCTTGGAACTGAAGTATGGGCACTACCGGAACATCGTTAAGGAATTTGCTGGGTCCAGGAATCAGCGACATGACTATTGGGATGAGCTTAGCCGTTTTCCAACTGTCGAGCCTCGTTCTTCGGTTGAGGTCGGAAAGAGACTGAGCGAGGGCTCTGGTTCGTTCGACCTGAGCGTTAACTACCTTCGTCGCTGCAGCTTTTCCTAGGCTGCGCTTCCAGTGTTTGCAGTCAACGCACAAGATCAAGGGTTTCTTCAAGCCTACGATATCTATTTCCCATCTTCTCGAAGCCTTTTTGAAACGGAAATTTCGTACCACTCGATAATCGTTTGCTTCAAAAGCCTGAGCTGTGATGCTCTCGAATTCCGTCCACGAGAGTTTGCTGCAGACTCTTTGAAAATCGGCGCCGAGCCTCAGGGCTTGAACAGCTATCTTGACACGCTGACTTGGCGAAGTCTCGATTATGCCGCCGTTTTCCTGTAGGAGACCACTTTTGAAAAGCCGTTTCAACAGTTTATCGACTGTCACAGCTGGGAGCCTGACATGCTTTGCCAGCGGCTCTTTCTGCGTTGGTCCTGTGCGAGTCAGCGCCAACAGAGAGAAGAGAACGTCTCTTTCTGTCGTCATCTGCTATCATAGAAAACATCGACGAGAAAGTATTTAATCACTGTGACCAATGACTCCTTGCCAGAAAAGCGGATAGCGCGATTGTGCACTGCTTAGATTTACATTAAAGGCGCAAGATTCTCTTCGAGTGAACTCAAAAGTTACGTGAAACAATAAAAATTGAACGTGGTATTGCGTGGCTTATGATTTGTTCGAATACTCGAGAATATTATAAATGCTTAACTAATCAACATCCAACTGGAAAGGTTCGAGACGAACCTGGTACGCAGGGAGAAGGAATATGGGTGAGGCTGGCAAGTCTATTCACGATTCTCTGATAGGATCGAAAAAGTTGCAGGGCAAGTGCAAGGGCTGCGGCTCATCTCTGGAGCTTTATGAAATCGACTTCAGAAGAAGCACAAAAGTAATGAAGTGCCTGCGCTGCGGTATGCTGCACGTCTATAAGAAAGATATTATAGGTAAATGGAGGCTGCTCAAGGCTCAAAAGCTCGATGTGCCACCCAGAATGTAACAGACCGCTGAAAACGCTGAAATCATCCACCTGCTGATGTTCTGTTGCGTTAGGCTTAATTGTTGGCTCTCAACCTACAGGAAGAACGGAGAGTTTCCGAGCGTGAGCCGACGTTATTTATCCAGAACAGCAGCTTCGAAGAGGTTGCACGAGCGAGCCAAACGTGTTCTGCCAGCCGGTGTTTCCTACTTCATCCGTTTTATGGAGCCTCACCCGTTTTACACAGTGCGTGCCAAGGGAAGCAAGCTCTACGACGCGGATGGAAACGAGTTCATCGATTTTTGGATGGGTCACTACGCCCTGATTCTGGGTCACAGCCCACCAAGGATAATGCGTGAAGTCAAGCATCAACTCGACCGAGGCCCTCACTTCGGCACTGCACATGAATTGGAGGTAGCCTTAGCCGAGCAGGTTGCTAAGATGATTCCCAGCGCACAGATGGTTCGCTTCACAAACTCGGGAACAGAGGCATCGATGTACGCCACAAGACTGGTTAGGACGGTTACACAAAGAGACCGAATCGCAAAGTTTGAGGGAGGCTGGCACGGTGGATACGACGCTCTACACATCGCAGTGAAGCCCCCATTTAACGTGCCCGAGTCAAACGGTCTAACTCGAGGCGCGCTGCAAGACACAATCACATTGCCATTCAACAAAATTGACCCTGCGAAAGAGGCCATGAAAAAACAGAAACTCGCTGCAGTCTTTGTTGAGCCTCTGCTCGGATCTGGTGGCGGCATCCCGGCTACGACAGAGTTTCTTAAAGAGTTGAGAGAACTGTGCACGCAAAACGGCTCACTCTTGGTGTTTGATGAGGTAATCACTGGGTTCCGTTTGGCACTTGGCGGGGCTCAACAATTCTTCGGTGTTAAACCCGACGTCACAGTCTTGGGCAAGATTTTGGGCGGAGGCTTTCCAGTAGGCGCCATAGCGGCTTCGAGGGAAATTATGGAGCACATGAACCCCCTGTTGTATGAGCGCCCAGAATTTTCTTTTCACGGCGGCACCTTCAGCGCCAACCCAGTAACGATGATAGCAGGCTTAGCAACGCTAAGAACACTTCACGACGGCAAGATAATTCGGCGGTTAAATCGAGAGGGAGATTACGTTAGAAAACAGATAAAAGATGCCTTCGAGCGCAAAAACTTGGACGTTCAGGTCACAGGTCTCAGTTCGCTCTGGCACACACACTTCACGAAGGAAAGAGTAGAAGACAGCAACGCAGCAGCGCGCGCCGACAAAGAAAAACTGACAAAATATCACAGACACCTCGTAGAAAACGGAGTGTTCTTCCTTCCAGGAAAAGTGGGCGCCTTAAGCGCAGCACACACAGGAGAGGATCTGGAAAAACTGCTCTCAGAGACGGAGAGATTCTCTGTTTAGAATGGGAATTGCTTGATTTCTTTTCTTTTGCGGCATAGTCTATACGAGTTGAATGTGGGTTTTCATCTGCATTTTTCTTTTCTGAATTTTTTCTATCACCTCTGACCTCGTTCTGTTTCTAAACTCATTATTCTATTACCTTACGTGACAGTTGGAAACAGCACCGCATAGTCGACACTCTTCCATGTTCAGTTGAGGCTCCAGGTGTTTGTGGAGTTCGCACAGCAAGCCTTCTCTCCTCACTATTGTGCATGCTCTGCAGAATTCTGTCATTATTTTCTCTGGAGGAGCGTCTGATTTGACCAGAATTTTGGCTATTCTGCTTATGACTGATATGGCTCTCGTGTTATGCTCGAGTTTCAGAGCCTTACCCCTCACACCGCTTAAATACTGACTTATGGCTGGCTGCGTGGTTCCTAGAAGGTTTGCGGCTTCTTCCTGTCGAAGTCCGTGGACCATGACAATTTCTCTGGCCACTAGAGCCTTGAGGGATGGTATCAGGGTCTTTACGGCTATTTCGCACGGAAGTAGCATGTTCTTCTCGCTATGTTGTGTTATCTCGGAATATTTAAATATAACTATTGTTATATTCCCAAGCCAACACA
>Ga0315314_1000139_pt1 | contig 96290 bp, 106 predicted proteins | sample TDP9_MG_FD_203631 | JGI IMG/M metagenome (GOLD analysis project Ga0315314, IMG submission 203631) | Freshwater sediment microbial communities from Lake Towuti, South Sulawesi, Indonesia - TDP9 | ecosystem: Environmental > Aquatic > Freshwater > Lake > Sediment | place: Indonesia: South Sulawesi...
GAGGGTGGATTGGGGTAAGGTGCCCTTTTTGTAAGTTAATCTTGGCATATGCCACAACAGAACTCAGTGAAAACAATAAGCACCTTGTGGATATCTATAGGTGCCTTTCCTGTGGCTTTACTGTAGAGCGTAGAAAAAAGGTTATCAAAAGAGAGCATCTGATCAGGCTTAAACAAATAAAGAGAAGAGGCTCAAGGCTATACTGAATATCAAGCATCAAAAATAAATACCAAAAGACGTATCACTGAAGGAGAATTACCTAAATTTGAAGATTTTGGCAGAGATCACGAAAAAGCCATAGCTACGTAATGTAGGATTTAGGCCAAATAAACCTCTAATGAAGATCATTGATAACAATAAGTGAGTATAAAGAGTGTAAAAAGCATAAAATTGCAGATTGGACAAGTCGATTAAGTGAATAGCTCATTAAAGTTGATTTTTACGCTAAATTCTATGTATTCTTTTTTATAAAAATTTGAAATTATCTTCCAAAAAGCTAAAATATTAGTTACTTTAAGGGTCTTGCAACAAAGGTTAAGGTAGATAAATAATGAGTAAAAAAGCAGACGATTTATCTCAGCAGAGCACTTTCGAGTATGATTGTGACTGTGGCAAGCATTTCGTCAGAGTTGGCGAAGCTGTAGCTCACATCAACAAGTTTAAGGATCATCATCTGAAAAGAATCGTTGTTTAAACCTTTAAGATTTCTCTTAGAATTTTAACTAGTAGGATTTTTATTTGATAATATTCAAACTTAGAGGTTATAAAGGGCCGCCGCCGGGATTTTCGTAACCTTTTACATCGAACCCGGGCTAGAGGCTCTTTGCTTTGATCCACAGGCCCCTGTGTCTACCACTACACCACGGCGGCCACGGATATATTAGCAAAAATGGATTCGTAAAAAGTTTCTGAAAAAAATTAATATTAGCTAAATCATACTTCTCTTGGTCTTAATGGTGTACAGCGTTCGTTCGACGGGCGAGCTGACCTTTTTGGGATGAAGATCTAAGCGCTGTGCGCCAAGAAAGCCATTATGTGACAAGGCTTAAATCACAATGCTTATTGGATGAGATTTGGGCCGGTAGTCCAGTCTGGTAGTGACGTCGCATTCGCAATGCGAAGATCACGGGTTCAAATCCCGTCCGGTCCATTAATTTAGTTTATGACAATCAAGCTCAAGTATTAAAAAAGAGTATTAAATTACTATAATGGCTTTAAAAGTTAGAGAAAATTATCTTAAGAAGGTGAAGAACCTTACAGGTTAGATTAAAAAAGAGGGAGAAGCACGTAGAATATTTGCTACATGCTTGGCTTTTATATCGCAGTAGCTTTCTTTAGTTTCTCAACGAAGTCAGGGAACATCTTATTCAATGGATGGGCTTCAGGCAATGGCATCTTGTATTCAAAGTTAGCCACAGTAGCAGCCATGGAATCTACAGCCGCACATGCAGGGATTACCCAAGGGGCTGATTCTATTGTCCCATATAACAGATAGTCTGCACCGAAGGCAACGGCTGCAGCCTGAACACTTGCTTCACAAGCCTTGAAAACATCAAGACCCCATCTCTCTTTTGGCATCTTCCAAGTTGTGGTGGCATTTCCTGGAGCACCACCAGCTGGCAATCCTAGCTCATCCTTCACTGCGTAAACAGCTTTGCAACCCATCCCTATGCTTGGAATATAGGTGAATAATGTTACGTCTACCAATGGCATCGAAATACCAGCCTCTTCAGCAACCTTCAACAGACCTTTTTCCTTATCTGTTCCTCTTAGAATTGATATAACCCCGTTCACGCTTCTATCCTTAACATTATACGCTAGAACTATGGATGACTTTAGCTTTGCTGCTTTTATGGCGTCCATCTCTTCCTTCTTTGGAGGTGGTAAGGGCATTATGCTATTGTAAACAATTCTGTTAGATAATCCGACTTGTGATATGTATTTAAGACCTGCAAGTTTTGTATCAATTCTCCAAGCATCGTACAGCATTGGAGAATCTGTAACCTTTGCAACGAAGTCCAAGATCTTTGGAATCCCTTCAATAGATATACATACAACATCTAACACTGACTGTAGCCCTGTTTCTTCACATAGCTTATCTTGCTTATTTATCAGAGCTTCTGCTGCCTTCTTATCGAAATCGCCTTTCTTCTCATCTATCATTATTTTATGCTTCTCGTAGAAGATAGTTCCTATCATTACTTTTGGGTTCTCTCCAGGTTGTCCACCAATCTTCACCTTTCCTATCTGAAAGACTTTTTGTGGAGCTTTAAATTTCAGCATAATATCGCCTCTTTTCACGCTGATAAAAATTAAAGTAATCAATTAAACTTTTTGTTTATAATTTATAAGAGAAGGGGTAATTAGCTTTATCCATTAAAAATAACTAATTTATGATCCTATGTATTTTGCTATGACTTTCTCAAGACTTTTTTCTCCGACTGCGCCTACTACCATATCAGTAGGTTTGCCCTTCACGAATATCATGAAAGTAGGTATGGAGAATACTTGATATCGATTCGCTATCTCAGCATTATCGTCAACATTTAACCTACCAAAGATCATCTTATCACCATATTTTGCTGCCAACTTCTCAAACACAGGTAGCATGAATCTGCACGGAGCACACCATTCAGCCCAAAAGTCTACGATTACAGGTTTGTTTGAGTTTATCGTCTTTTCAAAGTTATTCGATGTAATGTTCAAAGGCTCTTTGATCTCCATCTTCTTGCCTGTCTCCTTGATTAATTTAGCTTTTTCTTCTAAAATTCTTTCAAGCTCTGGGTCACTCATAATAACATAGATAAAAATTTCTTATTTAAGGATTATAAGTCTAAGAGAAAACGAAGGGTAACTCCTTTTCGATTTTGCTTTATCTCCATCATGTGATATGTTACAGCTTTAACTTCAGTCTTAGGCTCATGCTTGCCAATATCTAAATTCTCTCCTTTTGCTATAGCTTCTAACTCATAGATTCCTTCCTTCTCATTTATCTTCACATTAAAATGTGAATAGACCTTTCCTTCAGATGTAACCTTTATAAGCAAATCTTCCAACCAATTGTATAAAAGACTCTTCAAATCCCAGCCATTTACTTTTATAATCTCCTCGATCTTTTCATCAACTTTTTCTATATGAATCATTGCATCTACTAAAGCCATGCCAGCGCTCTCGAATGCTTCCTCCAAATTCTTGCCTCGAGCTTCTATAAATGCATCTGCCATGTGTTCAAGGAAAGTATAGTTCTTTTTGATAGGCAATACTCATCGATATAGTATTATTTGTGGGATTGATAAGATTTTGTTTTTACTTCATTCTTGATTTTGAAATTTTTTTGATGTTATCTATCAGAGCTTTAATGCTGATTTTAATCCTTTATAGCGATTACGAATAGTAACTTCTGTTACTAATGCTGCTTCAGCTATATCCTTTTGAGTCTTGTTCTCTCCTTCTAATACACAAGCAACATACAATGCTGCTGCTGCGAGACCCATAGGATCCTTGCCTGCTGATGTCTTTGTCTCCTCAGCCTTCTTCAGTATTTCTAACGCTCTTCTCTTCGTCTTCTCTGAGAGTCTTGCTTTGCTTGCAATCCTAGACACACATTTGACTGGGTCCACTACAGGCATCTTCATCTCCATCTCTCTAAGAAGTAAGCGATAGCATCTAGCTATATCCTTCTTTCTAATGTTGCTTACAGCGCTTACATCTTTAAGAGTCCTAGGAGTTTCTGTGTCACGGCATGCTGCATATAAAGCTGCAGCTATCAATGCAGATATAGACCTTCCTCTTACTAATCCTCTTTCTAATGCTTTACGATAGATATAAGCAGACCTTTCTATAACTGCATCACCTACGTTGAGCTTATCAGCAAGCCTATCTAATTCGCTGAATGCCTGTCTCAAATTCCTGTCTACAGGTTCATGAACCTGACTTCTGCTATCCCAAGTACGAAGGCGTTCGATTGTAGCTCTCATAGAGGCAGGGAGAGACTTTCCTGAGGCGTCTATATCCTTAGTCCCTATAACCGTTGCTAAGCCCATATCATGCATAGCAAGGGATGATGGTATTCCTGTGCGACTCCTATCCTCCTTCTCCTCTTTAGAAAACGCACGCCACTCAGGACCAACCTCTTCTATCTTCTCTTTTACTACAAACCCACAGTTGCTACAGAATAATTCACCGCTTGAAGTATCTACTATCATAGGACCCTTTCCACACTTAGGGCATCTGTCGATTAATCTCTGTAGCCTATGAAGATCTGAGGATTTTTTTTCAGGAACCAAATCATACACCAAAAGATATTTATTTAAGTGTAAAAACGAAGATATAAACCTTACGCTTGACGCGTGACATACTGTCATTTATATCATTAGAAAGTTTCTATAAACTAGATTTACAAAGCTCAAAGAAAACATTAAATCTAATTCATCCTCTTATCTTTAGAATTAAATTGGAATTAAAGATAGTTAAGATAGAGCCCCTTGAGGGCATGAATATAATTATTGGGCAGAGTCACTTCATAAAGACTGTCGAAGATATTTATGAAGTTCTGGTGAATTCAGTCCCAAACATAAAGTTTGGCTTAGCTTTTTGTGAATCTTCTGGTAAGTGTCTTGTTAGGCATGAGGGGAATGATGATGAATTGAGAAGACTCGCCACAGAAACAGCTTTTAAATTAAGTTCAGGACATATCTTCATAATCTTCATGAAAAATGCATATCCTATCAACGTATTGAACAGAATCAGGGAAGTGCCTGAAGTCTGTAACATTTATTGTGCAACAGCGAATCCAGTCGAGGTGATTCTTGCTGAGACAGATCAAGGCAGAGGGATTTTAGGAGTCATAGATGGCTTCAAATCCAAGGGAATAGAAAAAGAAGAGGATATTAAATGGAGAAAGGATCTTCTTAGGAAGATAGGTTATAAGCTCTAAAATTTTCAAAATCAATAAAGTAATCCTTTTAATTTAATTAGATGGAATGTTTGCCAAGAGCTCTATTGGAATCAAAAAGAGAGAATAAGGCTGAGAAGTTGGCTGAGTTAGCTAGGAGAAGAGGATTCTTTTGGCAAGCCCTAGAAATCTATGGTGGAGTAGGCGGGTTCGTATCCTTTGGAGAATTAGGTGTGAAGCTTAAGGATAAGGTAATAAGATTATGGAGGGATTATTTTATTCATAAGCATAGCTTCGCAGAGGTTGATACACCTTTAATATCTCCATATATTGTGTTTGAAGCATCAGGTCATGTAGGGAGCTTTAAAGACCCTATGGCAGAGTGCTCAAAATGCCATAAGAAGTTCAGAGCAGATCATTTATTGATGGAATTTGATCGCCATGTCTCAGAAGGGATGAGCATAGAGGATATGGAGAAAGAGATGAACAAAGGAGATGTAAAATGTCCAGACTGTGGAAACACAAAATGGAGTGTAGGGCATTTTCTGACCATGTTCAGAACAACCATAGGACCTTATAGTGAAAATGAGGGTTTTATGAGGCCTGAGACTGCCCAAGGAATGTTCACAGAGTTCAAGCGCCTTTATGAGATATCTAGAGGCAAGATGCCTCTTGGTGTTGCACAGATAGGAAAAGCCTTTAGGAATGAGATTTCTCCAAGGCAAGGTGTAATAAGGCTAAGAGAGTTCTCTATGATGGAGATTGAATTCTTTTTTGATCCTTTAAACCCTAGATGTCCTTTATTAGATCAAGTAGGAGATGAAGAGCTTAGGATACTGCCAGAAGATTTGGTTGAAAAGGGCATTGAGGAGCCCCTTATAATGAATGTCAAAGATGCTTTGAGTAAAGGAGCTATAAAACAAGAATGGCTTGCATACTTCATGATATTATCAAAGAAATTCTTAAGAAAGCTAGGGATACCTGAGGATAAGCAAAGGTTTCATGCAAAGCTCTCGAGTGAGAGAGCCCATTACTCAGCTCAGACCTATGATCATGAGGTACTCTTTGACAAATTTGGATGGGTTGAAGTGGCTGGGCATGCTTACAGAACTGATTATGACTTATCATCCCATGCTAAGAAAAGTTCAATTGATCTATCTGTCTCTGTTCAGTTGAAAGAGCCAATTAAGGTTAAGCATTTAAAGATGAATGTTAATGCAAAAAAGATTAAGGAAATTTTTCCAGATAAATTCTATGATATAATGAAAAGATTGAAGGAAATGAGCCCAGAGGATGTAAAGAGAGAAATGGATGTTAATGGAACAATAATTGTTGAAGGGTGCAAATTGCCCATGGAAGCAATTGAATTTATTGATGTTGAAGAAGAGGTCAAAGTAAGGCGCTTCATCCCTCATGTTGTCGAACCTAGTTTTGGGGTAGAGAGGTTAATTTATGCAACTCTTGAGCATGCATACTGGGAGAAGGAAGAGCGAGCAATACTGAGAATTCCTCCATACCTTGCTCCTATTCAAGCAGCAGTCTTTCCATTGGTTTCAAGAGAGAGATTGCAAGAGAAATCTATAGTGATATGGGAATATTTAAGGAGAAAGGGAATAGATGCTATATATGATGACTCTGGTTCTATAGGAAGAAGATATGCTAGATCTGATGAAATAGGCGTGCCCTTCTCCATAACAATAGATTATCAGACTTTAGATGATGATACGGTAACTGTAAGAGATAGGGATACATGGGAGCAGAAGAGGGTAACCATAAAAGACCTTTCTGAGTACCTCTTAGGGCTTTTGCGCTTTTCTGATCCCTAATTTACAATAAACTTAATCATCAAATTAGAATAAAGAAGGCTAATGTTGAAAGGGCGCCAATAAGAGTGGAAAAGAAGTTCACTACATTGTTATCTACGAACATTATTCCTTTTAATTTTTTTATAGGCTTACCACAATGCTTTAAGCTCTCAGTTATCTTCTTACAATTCTCACATAAGCCTGTTCTTTGAATGGTAGCTCCAAGAATGCTATCTATAATAGACCCTATTATCCCTCCTAAGGTTACTATGATCAATATCTTTATGGGTGAAGCATCTATAATCTTAAGGATCATTGCCGTTATCCCTATTACAAATGATGCGAAAAAGGAAGCCATGGTCCCAATAAGAGTCACTCCACCAGATGTTCCTATAGGAACTTTCTTCTTTAAATTAGTTATAAGTCTTGGTTCTTTCTTACTTAACAAGCCTATCTCTGTAGCAAGGGTATCTGCTGTAGCCGAAGCCATAGCACCAAGGAAAGCCACTGCATAAATTCCCCCACCAAAACGGAATTCCATTATAGAAAAAATGGTAGCAACGCCTCCATTCGCCAATACATTAGGCCAGCCCCTAGCCCCTCCCTTCTCTTGAGCAAAGCCAAGCCTCTCCTTATAGTTGTACCTAAATTTTGTGAACTGGGTAGAAATTGCGAAGAAGACGAGCATCACAATAAACCAGTACCAGCCCCCGCCTAGAAGAATCATATATCCTATAAAGATGCAAGCGATAAAACCTCCGAAGTCTACAGCTTTAGCTTTCAGAGCCATCAGCCCTAGAGTAACAACGACAAGAAGATAGATCATTGCTTCTATGGCTGGAGGTAACATGATTTGCCATTTTCTACAATTAAAATAAGTGCCTCAAATACTTTTTTGTCAATTTTAATTATAGTTTGCTTAACACTTCTAAGAATGAACTCTCATTAGGCAAAGATGATAGGACTAGGATTATTCTCTCTTTCTCTGCTAAATCTATAGCTAGAGGATCTACAACTTTTGGTCCGTGAAGAATTACCATTCTAGGCTTTAATTGTGATACTCTTATTGCGACAAGGGGCGATCTTCCTAGACCTACTTTCGTAAAGATCAAAGCTCTTTCTGTAGTAGCACCAAAGATTCTATAAAAGTCAAAGCCTGATAGAGCATATATGGCTCTTATGCTATCCAATATTGTGTAGCCATAAATATCCATGTTGAGATGATCTTCGCCTTTTAGAACTTCTCCCTTTACCAATTCAACTATCAACCTTGCACGAATAGGCTCCTTAAATTCTCCTATAGCAATTATTGCAGATTTATCTTTAGGCTCTACGATTCCATCAAGAATTCGCTTATGATCTCTATCCAATTTTATGAGTGCTTCTAGATACTTCTTTATGAAACCTACCCCAGGTGAGGAACGCCTCCCGCTTTCATAATCACTCAACACAGAAGGAGATACCTTCATCTCTCTTGCAAGTTGAATCTGTTTTATGTTAAGCCTCTTCCTCCAAACTTTAAGAGCGTTACAAGGATTTGGATTTGCCACAACGTTTCCAGCCATCTTTGCAAGGATTTCATCTATATCGGAAAACATCGAACCTTTAATCTATTGTTAATGAATATTAAACTTTTGTCGAAAATTAGTTGTATGCTTTCTTCAAACCATCCTTTAAATAATCCTTGAAGAATAGGTTCGTCTCCCCTAAAGTGAGCATATCTGTAGGCTTTACTGAAACTATTATTGGTAAATCGTTCACAGCCTTTCCTAATATCATGCAAGTCCTTGGTGGCAATGTTTTTGCAATAGATTTTATTGTATCTGAGTCAGCTGTAGAAGCTCGAGAGATGGTTTCAAGATCGACATCATTCGTGAAGTTAAATATGAAGATATTATCAGCTTGCCTATAGATACAATCCTTTATTACATCTGGCTGATTTGTTATGAAAGTGGTGAAAACTCCGAAATGTCTCATCCTTGTGACAATATCATCCCAATAGGTATCTCTAAGATAAAGATGAGCCTCTTCTGCGAATAGGAAGATAGGCGGGATTTTATTCCTTTCAAGAAGATCGACAATTTTACTCAATACCAGCTCTACAGATATCTTCCTTACTTGAGGTTGAAGACGGCTAAGAGAGATTATAAAAACTCCTCCTTTCTTGAGCCTTGAAAATAGATCCTCAAATTTTATTGAGTCTTCACGATAGTCTGAAAATAAATGAGAGGAGAGCATTGTATGATACCTTGAGAATAAAGCATCTCTAATCAATTCATTACATCTCCACTTCTGAATAGCATCACCAAGAGCACTCATTTTTAATGAGCCTTGAGCCTCTAATAGCTCCCAGATTCTTATGAACTCTCTTAACGAAGCCCCAGGGATATCCAAGACATGCTGAAGCATGTTTATCATACCTGATAAGCCTATGTAATCAAGAGTGAAGCGTAAAGAAACTCCTGGTATAAGACTTACAACTTTATCGTATATGGAATTCGGTTTTCCATCCTTATTCCATCCTATTCCCCCATATTCATCATTAAGATCAAAGACAATTATGTATGCACCATACTCGACTAGCTTGCTGACAATCAATTTAGCCAAATGAGACTTTCCTGTCCCCTTTTTGCCAGTGATTATGTTAAGCCTCCCATCCAATGCCTCAGCATGAATATGAAAACCCTCTCCACTATTCGTAATTCCTATAGGTATTATCCTATAACCTTCTCTTTTTGTAAGAGAGAAGAGCTCAGCAATGGATAACTTATTAGCTTTCGTTGTTACCCTTGATGGAAGCCAAGAGACATTCAGGGTCAAATTATCTCCATTGACAATACCTCTAATCTTACATCTAAGTAACTTCATGTCTCTGATAAGGTAAGATATCGTTTTGATCTCCAAGGGATCATGCTCTATTCTTTGGGCAGAGTCGTTCAATATCTCCTCTCTTACCAGATCGTTCGTAAGCTCAGGCCAGTCTAGATAGGACTCATCATAAACCTGAACTACCATTCTCATCCCTTGGACCTTATCCTCTATTAGAATATACTCTCCACGTGATAATTCCTCATTTGGTAGTGCTAAAAGAAGAACTTCGTTCCCAGATTTTTCGATGATCCTCATTTGAATGCACCCTTCCTCAAAGATTTTATCTTAAGGCTACCTAATGCTATCTTGCGAGGATCTTCTGCTGGTAATTCTATAACGCTGAATTTTTTTAAGAGGTAGCTTTTGATAGATGTGTCCTCAGAGCCTGTAAATATTGAGAGGTGATGAGCCAACCTTAGTGATTCTGGATATCCTCTGAAGAAGCAGTCGTTATGCCTTACTCTTGATAATGTACCATCAAATTTGTCATCAAATTTGCTAACATCAACTCTAAAGACTAAACCATCATTAGTGAACTTGACAAGTAATATATGCCCCTCAACTCCTTTGAATATAGGGCTTACAAGTTGATGAACATCTGAATAGAGAGGAGCTTTTCCTATTGAGTGAAGCCTTCCTGAAAACTTGTTCAAGATTCTATGTCTTGAGGATTTTGAAACTCCTATTACTCTATTATCATTTATTCTTGCTGTATCTAAAATATCCATGAGACTAGAGTCTCCCACATCAAAGATAGAACTCCTTAGAGAGCCATCTATCATTATGATTCCTCTCGAAAGATTACGAGCTAGTTCCATCGCAAAAGCTCTCTCCAACCTTGTCCTTATCATAGATTTAGCCAAGGAATCATCTAATAGAACTAGTCTATAGAGCCTCTCATCTCTGTATTCTTCATCCATCAAGTTCTGCTCGTTCAAGTAAAATATTATAGGCCCTATTCTCACATGATTCTGAGGCTTTTGATCGTAAAAAAAGACAGATGCAACACGGGCTGCATAAATAGAACCATCCTCAACATCTGCTATATGAATACAAGATGAATCTAAAGCTGCCAAGACTGTTGGCTGAGCCATGGTTGAAAACTCTCTCACTTCTATCTCCTCACTTGAAGGCCATCCTCCAATAGGCTTCATGTTAGAGTTATCTGTGTTGAAAATTATCCTCTTCTTTGTGAGCTTTAAGACTGATGCGAATTCATGAAATAGCTTTTTAGTAATTGATTCAGCTATGTATGATGCATCTGGAAGAACTTTTTCACCAATAGGAAGGTTTAATTGTTTGCCCATCTTGTTCAACAATATAGAAAAGAGCAGGGTTAATAAATGTTGCGCAATTACAAGTTGTGCAACAATAAACAAGATGGTAGAGAGACTTGTCAAGACCCAGCATAGTTAGGATAAGATTGAAGAAAGGGAACTGGGAAGTGGAGATAGAGTGTGAAGAGAGTAAGGTCAAGGAGACTATAGAGAGCGTTCTTTCAGGCTTGAGTGCTGTACCAGAAGCTACATCTGAAAGATCAGAAAAGCCAAGAGGAGCCTTAACTTGTAGAGATTTGATAGAGAACTTATGGACTGAAGGCTGGTTCTCTACTGCTAAGAGTTTAGGCGATGTGCATGATGAATTGGCAAGGAGAGGTTACCATTACGATAGGACTGCTGTATCTCATTCATTGGCAGAGTTGGTAAGAGAGAACATGCTTACAAGACTAGGAACTCAAAGGAATTATAGATACGTGCAAAAGAAACCTCCATTAGGAGCAGGCTGATCTAAATTAATAAAACTAACGCACAAGATTTCTATATTTCATAAAAAGAGCAAAAATTAGGGGATTGGTTTTCCAAAATTATTATAAATTGTTGAATCTATAATTAAACTGTGAATTACGATAAATTACCACCAAAAGAAGTAGTTAAGAAAACAATGGAAGCGGTTAAGAGCCGAGGCATTAGTGTTGAGTTCGTGAACACAAAAGAAGATGCCCTAAAGAGATTAAAGGAATTAATTCCATCTGGGGCAGAGGTCATGACTGGTGGCTCAACAACACTTGAGCAAATCGGTTTTATGGATTTACTCAAATCTGGAAAACATCAATGGAAGAATCTCAAAGACAAAATCCTAGCCGAGAAAGACACAGACAAGAGGGAGGAGGTTCGCAGAAAAAGTGTAACAGCAGAATACTTTATTGGTAGCGTGCATGCAGTTGCTGAAACAGGAGAAATATTGGTAGCTAGCGCCTCTGGTAGTCAGATTCCTGCATATGCCTACTCATCAAAGAATGTTATCTGGATTTTAGGAACTCAAAAGATCGTACCTACATTAGAAGAGGGATTCAAAAGAGTTTGGAATTATTCACTCCCATTAGAAGATAAAAGAATGAAAAGTTTAGGGTATAGTGGGAGTACTATCGGAAAACTTTTGCTCTTTGAAAGAGAAACATCGCCAAATCGTAAAATAAAACTCATTTTTGTAAATGAGAAGCTTGGGTTTTAAATTATTGAAAAAGAATTCATATATTTCATGATAAATCTAAAAAAATATAACGGGAAAAGAATTCGAGAGATTTGGCTGAATATTTGACTAGGATAATTTAGGTTATAAGATTCAATTAACTAAACCTTAAATCAACCCTCATCTTAACATTAGTGAGGTGTATCTAGAGGAATTATAGATACACTCAAGTGGGCTCGTAGCGCAGCATGGACATAAAGACCGGAAAGCGCGGCAGACCTTTGGCCGAGCCTCCTAAGCTGTAGGTCCGGGGTTCAAGTCCCCGCGAGCCCGCCATCTCATGAAGAATTTGTGCATCTTTTTGAGCTTTAAATCACATAGTAAAATATTAGAACCAGATTCAGTTGTGAAAACGATCGAGAACCAGTAAAAAGGGTAAGTGGATGATTCATTACTTCAAAACGTTCAAGGATCGCCTTAGACTCTCCACGGTCTTATAAAGGAGATTTAAGGACATAGATAGACGACAACGAATAACTTCTTCTACTATCTTACCATCTAATACTCCAAATATAGTGTCAGCAAGCCTATCGCTACGCAATGCAATATCTACTATCTTCCTTATCTTTACACCTGCATCAAGCTCCTTTCCAACCTCGCTCTTCCATTCTTTTTCATAAAAAGATAGATCACTTTCTCCTCTTAATTTTTTTGCAATAGCCTCTCCACCTATGTCTCCACAGATGACTGCTGGTGGAATTCCTCCTCCATTTGTTGCCATAACTTGACCGGCAGCATCACCCACAACTATAGCATTTTCACTATACGTCTTTTTAATAGGTCCTCCAACTGGAATCAATCCTCCAGTTCTTGATAGAATCACTCCTTTCTGAAACTTCTTAGAGGCTATAGGGTGCTTATTGATGAACCTTTCAAGATAATCCTTTAAAGATACTCCTCTTTCAGAAAAAGATGTTCTTATACCAAGTCCAACGTTTGCCATGCCTTCTCCTTTAGGAATTATCCAAGCATAGCCTCCTGGTGCATATTCCTTGCCAAAGTAAACCTCGGTTAAATCGGAATCAATTTCAACTCCTCCCATTAAATACTCTATCGTTACTGCTAAATCATTAGGATTACTTGAACTCAATCCAATATCTTTTACCATATTCGATGATGGGCCGTCTGCTGCAACCAAGACATCTGCCTTAAGTCTAAGAATCTTTCCCTCTTTCTTCACCAAGACTTCCTTGCCATCATTCTCTACACCAATAGCATTACAGCAAGTCCAGAGCTCTGCCCCAGCCTTAGTGGCATTCATCACAAGCCATTTATCAAATCTACTTCTGTCAAGTATGTTTGAACTGAACTTGAACTCATAAATCTTCTTTGATGGACCAATAACTGCTACCCTTGAGCAAATATTTGATATAACCCATTTAGGCAAGTTGAAGAGCTTTTCAGCCCTCTTTGCCCTTGGTAAGATTTTTGGAAATTCCTCTATAGTTGGGACAAGCTCTCCACATTGTATAGGATACCCTATATCTCTTTTCCTATCTATGATAAGCACTTTAACGCCTAGCTCAGCAGCCTTTCTTGCAGCAGAAGAACCAGCAGGTCCTGCACCAACAACTATGGCATCGTAATGCTTCTCACCCAATTTCAGCGTCACTTTTAAGTTATAAGAAGAAGCCGTTGATAAGATAAGCTATTAGCAGCATCATGCCTGTTAGTAAAGTGCACATTATAGTCGATGCCATGCCTGGAATCAAAGCCATAGGCGAGTTATAATTTTTATCTAGGATTTTAGAAGCCTTAATAGCCAATGGGGATGTGGCTAAGCCTATAAGAGTAATAAACGGGGTAATTTGAGTAATCACTCCCAATATGATCAAAATATAGGCACTAAGTATCAAGACTTTGAAGCCCTTAGTCGCTCTCTCTTTTCCTAACCTTACAATAATGTGGTATCTTCCCTTAGACTTATCTGCATCATAATCTGGAAATTCGTTTATGTAAAGAACTCCTGCTGTGAATATTCCTAAGACTGTTCCTATAAGGACAGGCTCTAGACTTATTGTTCTTGCCTGAACATAATATACGCCCATAGAAATGAGAGGACCGAAGTTTAAGCCGACGAAGAACTCCCCTATGCCCCAACTTGCAAGCTTGGTTGAATAGAAGTAGATAGATATGGCTGAGATCAGCAGTAAAGTCATTATAACCCAACCATACATGAATGAGAAGTAAATCCCTATAACCAATCCTATAGCTAAGAATCCAGAAGCCAACTTTAGGGCGCTCTCAGGTTTAAGCTCCTTGTTTGCAAGTACTTTACTGCCTCCACTAAAGGGCGTAGGAGTAGTCACGATATCTATCCCACTCTTATAATCGAAATAATTGTTGAAAGTATTCGCACTGACATGAAGGCATAGCACACCTATAAAAGTTAAAACTGCATCAAGAGGATTAAAGTAGCTTCTATTCCAAGCCATTGCAAGAGTTACTGGGGCGAATATAATTACTAAAGATAGGAATGGGGCTCTTATCATTCTCATCCAGACATTCAATCTTGGCAAGCTTAACCAAAAAACTATCTAAATGCCATTTATTAGCCTTTTCTTATTGTTATAATTCTATCTTATGATTAATTCAAGCCATAAATTTTAATGATAACCTTTCCAGAATCGCTTAACTCTATCTAGCCACTCTAAGAAGTTTTTAGGAGAATCAGGATACTCTCTATATATTGAATGCACGGAGTTTATAATAGATATCTCCTTAAGTATAGATTTAAGCTGCTTAAAGCCTTTTAAAGAAGCTCTAAGAGTTAAAAGTAAGCTTATGTTAAAATCCTCAAAATCACCAAAGTTATACGTGCCGCCTTCAAATACAGAAAGTAAGGATTTTACTTTTTCATAATCAAGCTTCTCAAAGAAAGAACTAAGAGCAGCAAACATAGCATGCTTCATGCCGAGCTTCTTCATGAAGTCTGTGTTATAGCTCCATAGATCATCTTGTTCGAAGCCCTTTGATTTCGCTATAATTTCAGCAGCTATATAGGCAGATATTATGGATGGGCGAATACCCTCACCTATGAAGGGGTTCACTTGTCCAGCTGCATCCCCTATCACAATGAAGCCTGATGCTGTAAAGCAATTTAAAGGAGGATTTATTGGTACTATACCAAAACCATGTGCAAAGATTTCTGATTCATCAAAGATTGGATTGATGAGTACATGCTTGTAAAGTCTCTCTCTAATGTCATAGTTTATTGTGGCTATTCTAGCACCAATACCTACGTTAACTATATCATCTTTTTTAGGGAAGACCCAATAGTACCCACTAGGTACGACTTTTCTATCATAAAATACCTCACAATACTCTGTGTTAATATGTGATCTTTTTAACTTTCTAATCTCTCTATAGCATAGTGCTAGATTGTATCCTTCAATTGACTTAGAAACCCACCAATCTTTAGGCAGTTTTCTTCTTATTACTCCGTTAATACCGCTAGCATCTATTACGACTTTGGCATGAAACTCAACTTCAGAATCATTAATTTTAGCCTTAATCCCTATGACTTTATCGCCATCCAGTATTGGAGCAAAAGCTCTGCATTTATCTAAAAAAATAGAACCATTCTCTATAGCATTGTGAAGAAGGTATTGCCCAAACCTTAATCTGTCTAAAAGAAAGATTCTTGTCTTTAATTTTATAGGCTTTATACCAAGGGCATGAAAATGTAGAGCTGAGGCTACATTCGTTATCACATCCATAGGAGGTTCAAAGCCCAATAGATCAAGTCCTCTACTGATTAAAGCATCACCACAGACCTTATTCCCAACATCCTCAGCTCTTTTTGCATCAATGAGACAGACTTTAAAGCCTTTTTTGGCTAACAGAGAGGCAACGATACATCCTGCTACGCCTGCGCCTGCCACGATTACATCATACAATCTAATTGCGCCTTATTATGAAAGATCTTGATCAATAATTTTATTCATAATTTGCATGAAATTGTATAAGCCTAAATAATGCTATAAATTGCTATCTATGAGCTACACCAAACTTTTTATCTAGTATCTTTACCGTTACAGTCTTTTCAGCTATTGGTTTTGGAGGTTGGCTGAATCTATCGGGCGTGTGTATCATCCCCTTTCTTGTGTATTCGCTATATTCAACCTCATAACTCATAGAAAGAGCTATTGTTGGGCATATCTCTACGCATAAGTTACATAAGCAACAACGTCCAGCATCATATTGAGGAAGTTTTCTCCCCCCAAACTCGACCATCTCCAATGTCTTGTTCGGGCATATGTTGACACATGATCTACAGCCAATGCATCTATCTATATTAAGCACAACTCTCCCTCTATACCTCTTTGTTGGCTCCAGCCTTACAAAAGGATGCTTGATGGTAAAGGTCCTCTTAAAGGCATGATATAAGCCTAAGAAGAAAGGTCTAATTATATCTACGACCAATCATCAACCCCCTCCTATCAATGGTAGCCACCATTGAACTGTTAAAAGTGTGATGAGTATCTGTATGATGGCAAGTGGAATCAAGACTGTCCAGCCAGCATCGAGCAGTTGATCTATTCTCAGACGTGGATAAATGCCTCTCCCCATTATTATGATCACTGTTAATATTGCCATCTTGAAGAGGAACCAGAATATCCCTGACAGCATTGGAGATATGTCATTTAATAATGGTATAGCAGGTCCGCTCCATCCACCTAAGAAAAGCACAGTTATAAGAGATGTAGCAGCGCATAGGTCAAAGTACTCTGAGACCATGACAAGAGCGAACTGAGCACCAGTGTACTCCGTTGGCCAGCCGAATACTACTTCTTGCTCGGCAAAAGGTATATCAAATGGCCTTCTTGAGAGTTCAGCCATCATAGCTATTAATATGACTATGAAACCTATGGGTTGAAGAATTATGAACCAAATTGATGATTGAGCCTCAACGATCTTAGCCAAGTCAAAAGTTCCACTCATTATCACTATGCTGGCTAAGGACAGAGCTATAGGTACCTCATAAGCCAATAGCTGTAAGGCAGCTCTTAACGCTCCTATAGTGCAGTACTTGCTGTTAGAAGCCCAACCAGCTCCGACCATTATAAACGGTCTAGCCGTGAAAATAGCCAAAATTGCCAATAAGCTTAGAGGTGTGTAGTATATCATCCAATAGCCACCATCTGGCTTTAGAGCATATGGTATGAAAGCTACACTCATAGCAGAGACTAAAGCTGCTATTATTGGAGCAAGGTTGTAAAGAAATTTATGGGCATTATCTGGGACTATGATCTCCTTCTGAATCAATTTGATAAAATCAGCTATAGGTTGCATCAAGCCTGTTCTATTAAGTGGTCCTACGTGAAGTGGTCCTATTCTAAGGTGTATTCTTGCAAGGAATTTACGTTCGAACCAGATCACTATCATAGCAAATAACAATGGGAAAGCCACTCCAGGGAAGATCAAAACCTTCAATATAAGCTCAATAAGCTCAGAAAAGCCTAATCCTAGTATCATTTTTATCACCTGTCAACATCCATAGGTATCAAGTCAAGGCTTATGTATATTATAGGCACATCGGCAAGTGGCACGTTTCTGCATAAGTGAGGTAGTGCTATGAGGTTTCTAAAAGATGGAGGGCTCATCTTTAGTCTATATGGTTTCATAGTACCATCTCCTATAAGATAGTAGCCAAACTCCCCTCGAGCTGCTTCAACTCTGCTGTAAGCTTCACCTTTGGGCACTATCGGTGGAGCCCATGTCTTTATAGGACCTTTTGGTATATCTTTTAACGCTTGCCTCAATATGTGTATGCTCTGCTCTATCTCTTTTAACCTCATCTCCATTCTATCGTAAGAGTCTCCATTCTTCCCTATTGGTATCAAGAAGTCAAACCTATCATAAACTTCATATGATTCATCTTTTCTAACATCAACCTTAACTCCAGAAGCTCTAAGGTTTGGTCCTACTATTCCTAGCTTTATGGCATCAGATGGTTTTAGTATGCCAACATTTTTTGTTCTTATTTGGAACGTATGGTTCCATGCTAGCATCTTATAGTAATCTTCAAGCCTCTTCTCAAGGTAATCAAGTCTCTTTAGAGCTTCCTCCTTAAATCCATCTGGCATATCAAAGCGTACCCCTCCTATAGTTGGGTATGTGTAGGTTATTCTTTGCCCACTTAGCCTCTCAAGTAAATCCAATATCAACTCCCTATCGTTAATGGGCCACATTAACATGGTCTCAAGCCCTGTTGCAACTGAGGCTAAACATAGGAAATATAGATGGCTCGCTATTCTATTCAATTCAGCAGCTATAACCCTAAGATACTTAGCCCTCTCAGGCACTTCTAAACTCATAATTTCCTCTATAACCTCTAAGTACCCAAGCATCGTTCCTGCGCTATCGCAGTAGCTATTAGTCCTCTCAATAACAGGTAAATTTTGAAGGTAGGTTCTCTTCTCAGCCAGCTTCTCTATTCCTCTATGAGTATAGCCTATATCTGGCTCTAGCTTTAGGACTACGTCACCATCAACATCTAAAATAAACCTAAAGTGCCCTGTTATAGGATGCTGAGGCCCCATGCTTAACTTCATTACTGACATAATCTTTCACCCTTCAATTTCTCTTAAGCATCTTAACCACTGCTTAACTTCTTGATCTTCTCTTCTAACCTTTCTTGAGGATTTGCTGGGAGGACGAAGTCCTTGCGGAGTGGTGGTGGTCCATCCCAATCTTCAGGAAGGAGAAGCAAGGATAGGTTCGGATGTCCTTCGAACTTTATCCCAAACATCTCCCATACCTCTCTCTCATGATAAAGTGCTCCTTCCCACAAATCGATAAGGGATTTAAGAATGGGGTTATCTCTTGGAATTTTTGTTCTTAAGCCGACTAAGACCTTCTTATCTATTGACCAAACATAGTAAATCACCTCAAATTCTTTCATAGCAATATGATCAACACCTGATACTGAAGCAATATGGTCAAATCCAAGCTCATCTCTTAAGAATGATCCAACATCATGAATTCTGTCGCCCTTGACTGATACAGATACTCTACTTCTTCTCTGAACCTTAGCCTCTATTACTTCTTCAGGGAATCTTGCTTTGACATTCTCAACGATCTCTTCTTCTATATTCTTCTCGATCATTTCTTATTCATGCCCTCTTTAGTAATTTTTTCCTGTAGCATTCTTATCCCTTGAATCCAAGCCTCAGGTCTTGGAGGACATCCTGGAACGTAGACATCAACAGGTAAAATTTCATCAATACCTTGGACGACATTGTAAGAGTCCCACCACAATCCACCTGAAATTGAGCAGTTTCCTAAAGCTATAACATATTTTGGCTCTGGCATCTGATCATAAACTAACTTAAGCCTCTTTGCCATCTTTTTTGTGACAAAGCCAGTTACGAATATCAAATCACACTCTCTTAAGGTTGGAAAAGGGAGAGTACCGAAACGCTCCGTATCGAATCTTGCACATGCCCTTGCCATATCCTCTGGACCACAGCAACCAGTCTCTAAATGCACAGACCATAATGACCACGCCCTGCCCCAGTTTAGAAGCCTTCTGAGGAGTTTTATTTTCATAAGACTATTTCTAATCTTTTGGAGCATCTTAACTCCTCCACAATCTTGCACGTCTCAAAGCTGTTGCCGCAACCATTAATACCATAGCTAGCACTATTGTCGCTATAAGAGGAAGACCTATTAAGCCGAATTGAATAGTCTCCAACTCAAGGACGGCAAGCCCAGGTGCAGAGATGAGCATAAGGATTGCAAAGGCTGCAAATACTCCATATATGAGAGCATATGGGTAGTAATGTATAGTAACTCTCATATGCGCCTTTCCAACTGGAACCTGTCCACATTCAAAAGACATGTTCTTCTCTTTGCTAGGTTTTCTTTCGCCAAAGGTTAGACCCATTCCATAAAGAGCTATAGGTGTCAAAACTGAGAGCAAGAAATACAAAGTTAAAGCCAGCAAGTCGAAGTAACCCTTGCTCATAACCAGTCACTCGTAACTCCTTATAAGGCATTTTTTAGGCTTTTTTTAAACCTTTTGATTTCTTTAGGCAAAATTAGAAACGAAGGATTTAAATTTATAGAACTTTTACGTGGCAAAGGGGAGTGTACTGCGGGGGTTCACTTTATGGCTGAAATCTATGAATTTGTTTTGATCAGTTTAACGTTGATCACAGCCTTCCTTGCTGTTAGGTTTGAAAGATTAACTTATTCCGTTGTAGCCTTTTTATTTATGAGCGTCCTCACCGCTCTTCTCTTCATTGTGCTTAGTGCTCCTTATGCTGCAATCTTTCAGCTCCTCATATATGCAGGAGCAGTTGTAATTCTAATCTTAATTACATTACACACGATTAAAAGGTGGTAAGGAATGTCTCAGGCTGGAAGGCTTTTTGGTACACTCGCCATTTTACTCCTAATCTTGTTCCTTTTGCCTTTAATCTTTCCAATAGTATTTTTTGCATCAGCCCCTGCCCAATCACCCCCGCCCATGAACATATTCGTAATATTTTGGGGTTACAGATGGTATGATATGATCTTTCTTGCCCTTGCCATCTTCGCTGCAATTGCTGGTATCTCTTCTCTGTTTCGAGCTGAGAGGCCTGAAGCTCCTATCGAAGAGGCAGTCACTGAGGGTTACGTTGAGGAGGAGATTGAAGAGGAGGAATGAATTGTGAGCACTCCTGACTTCATGTTATACGCTATGACTGCAATCCTCCTATACATAATAGGACTTTATGGAATTGCTGTAAGAAGGAATATGGTAAGAACTATCGTAAGTCTTGAGATTATAACGGCAAGTGTCAATCTAAACTTCTTGGCTTTCACAATACTAGATAAAAATTTGCTACCTTTGGCCCAGTACTTTGTAGCAATATCGATAGTTCTCGGGGCTGCTGTTGCCAGCCTTGCTTTAATGATAGTCATCCAAGCATACAGGCACTATGGCTCCGTAGACCTTAAAAAGCTCAGCAAGTTAAGGTGGTGAATTTGTCTCAATCATGGATAGTTTTACAGCCCATAGCCATACTCTTTATAGGATCACTATTAATTCCATTAATAGAGTCTTTTGGTAAAGCTTTAAAATTTGAGAAGATAAGAGATACATTTGCCATAATAATCTTTGGTTTATCTCTATACAGCTTATTGGGCATTTATGAAGAGGTTCAAAGGCAAGGACAAATAACTTACTTCTTAAGCCCCTATGAGCCACCAGTAGGCGTAACCTTCACTGTTGATCAATTTAGTGTCTTTATGGCTTTCCTATTCTGCCTTTTGGGTTTATTTGTCTCGATATATTCAGTCAAGTACATGGAGGACGATACAGGCTTGGACAAGTACTACTCTTTGCTTATGGCTCTGGTTGCAGGTTTAGTTGGGATTTCATTCGCAGGAGATTTGTTCAATTTGTTCATATTCTGGGAGGCTATGAGTCTTGCCTCTTACGCTTTAGTAGCATTTAAGAAGTACCGCTGGGAGCCAATAGAGGCGAGTTTTAAGTACCTTGTTATGAGTACCATTGGCTCCTTGACAGCCCTTTACGCCATGTCGATTCTTTATGGATTGACTGGAACCTTGAACATATCTGAACTTGCAATTATAATCCCTACATTAAAGACCCCATTACCACAGATGCCATACCTTGTTATTGTTGCCATGATAGCAGGCTTTGGTGTAACAGCATCGATAGTGCCCTTTCACTTCTGGCTTCCAGATGCTCACCCAGCAGCTCCAAGTGGGATAAGCGCCATGTTATCAGGAGTAGTTATAAAAGCAGGGGTTTACGCTATTGCGAGAATCCTTTTTACAATATTTAACCCAATTGCCTTTGATTTCGGGACGACTTTGGTGCTATTTGGCATTATAACACTAAGTGTAGCAAACTTCATGGCTTTACTTCAAAGAGACATCAAGCGCCTTCTTGCCTTCTCCAGCATAGTCAACATAGGATACATAATCTTTGGATTTGGCATTGGCGCATATGCTTTGAATGTATATGGCATAGGAGGATATAGCATAGCCACTTTAGCCATAATGGGCGCCATATTTCATATTTTTAATCATGCTATAGGTAAGGGGCTTCTCTTCCTTGGTGCTGGTTGCTTCATACATGAAGCGAGGACTAGAGATTTACTTGATTTAGAGGGTGCTGGTAAAAAGATGCCTTGGACAGGAACTTCTTTCTCGTTAGGGCTCTTAACATTGGCTGGCGTTCCACCTCTTAGCGGCTTCTGGAGCAAATTATTCATAATACTTGCTGGTTACACAAAGCCTGATAACACTTTCATGGTCATAACTACAAGTCTAGTGGTGCTAAATGCCATCTTCGCAGCAGCTTATTACTTATGGCTTATGCAACGCCTTATGTTAAGAACTCCAAAGCCGAAAGTTGAAAAAGCTCATGAAGTGCCCATCTTAATGGTATTGCCAGTGTTTACATTAGGTTTGATAACTGTCATACTGGGATTATGGCCCTTTGAGATCATAGGCTTTGCTGAGGTAGCCACTAGATCATTGTTGGGCTTAATAGGAGGTTGATGTAATTGGCAATAGAACCTACAATAGGAATAGAAACAATACCAGCTTGGTTATCCTGGCTCTTCCCTATGATTGGTGCTTTCTTAACTCCATTATTGGCTAAGATAAATCCAAAGGTGAGAGATTATGGAGCTGTTCTATTCTCCTTTCTAGCAGCTTTGATGACTATAATGCTTATACCTCTTCTCTTTAGCATCGAGAATCTACCCAAGTGGGAGATATTGCCTTGGATAGAGTTAGAAGGTTTTCCAGTATTGTCGAAGATCGACTTTGGCGTGCTCGTAGACCCTCTCAGTATAATAATGGCAAATGTTGTTGCTGTGATAAGCTTCTTGATAATGGTTTACTCTCTTGGCTACATGAAAGGAGATTCAAGCCTAACTCGATACTGGTTCTTCATGAACTTCTTCATAGGAAACATGCTCCTTCTCGTTATGTCAGAGAACCTAGTTCAAACTCTTTTCGGATGGGAAGGAGTAGGGCTTTGTAGCTACGCCTTGATAGGCTTTTGGTATAGGGATGCTAAGGAAGATTATCTTAAGTGCTGGGTTGGTGAACCTCCAGAAGCTTATCCGCCTTCACACTGTGGAATGAAGGCTTTCATAGCTACTAGGATAGGAGACATAAGCCTTCTAATAGGCATCGTGATAATAGTAGCTTTTACTGGCACGCTAAGCTATATGGAATTGATCGAAAAGGTTGAGCACTTACCTCGTGAATTCATATGGGTCTTGGTTCCGGCTGCGATTTTGCTCTTTGGCGGTCCTATAGGCAAATCAGCCCAATTACCTCTTATGGAGTGGCTTCCAGATGCTATGGCAGGCCCTACTACTGTTAGTGCTCTCATACATGCAGCAACCATGGTCAAAGCAGGTGTATATCTGGTAGGTAGGATTTTTCCTATAATGTATGTAGCTTCAAAATTCTATCCAGAGATGGGCTCCTTCTTCTATGTTGTTGCATGGATAGGCGTTATAACAGCCTTTGTAGCTGGTACTCAAGCTATGGCATCAAATGAGATAAAAAAGGTCCTTGCTTATTCAACAGTAAGCCAACTTGGATACATGATGCTAGCCCTCGGTGTTGCTGGGACTACTTTTGAATTCTTCTTAGGATATACAGCAGGCGTGTTTCATCTTATGAGCCATGCGATATTCAAGGCAGCCTTATTCTTGACTGCAGGAGCTGTAATTCACGCTGTTGAGTCAAGGTTTTTGCACCATATGGGTGGGATAAGAAAAGAGATGCCAATAACATTTTGGAGCATGACTTTGACTGCCTTCTCACTTATGGGCGTTCCTATTCTATTTAGTGGCTTCTGGAGCAAAGATCTTGTACTAGAATCGACTCTATTGGCTGGTCAACCAATTATGTTTACATTAGCTGCCATAACTGCTGTCATAACAGCCTTTTATAGCATTAGAATGCTATCCTTGACCTTTTTGGGCAAGAAGAGTAAGCATATCCATGAGCTTGAGCATGAGGGGCATCATATTCATGAAGCCCCAAAGGTTATGTGGGTACCATACTCTATTCTAGCTGTTGCAACGCTATTCTTTGGTATAAGTGGTATTACACTACTTCCATTTGGTGGTGTTGGGGGATGGCTTGAGCATACATTTGAGAGTTACTTAATCAAATTACCGGGGATGGAACACTCCTCAATTCTATTAGCTGCTGAGGGAGCATTGCCACAAGAGCTAGCGGTCATTATAACTATTGGGACATCTTTAACTGTTCTTACTATAGGTGCCTTCATTGCTTATAAGCTATATGTCCAAAGAGCCATAGATCCAGTCAAGCTAGTTGAAGCTAAACCAACCTTGAAGTCGTTATGGAACTTCTTATTTAGAAGATGGTACCTAAATGCCTTCTTCTATAAAGTATTCGTATATCCAACTATATCCTTCAGCAACTGGGCTTTGAAGTATATCGAGCTGAGCGGGATAGATAAGTTCAACTATGTATTGGCAGATGCTGCCAAAGGCTTCTGTAATCGTTTCAGAAGAACACACACAGGAGTCTTGAATTATAACATCATAGGAATGATAGCTGGATTCATTCTTCTTTTAATACTAATTTATATGGTTTTGGTGTGATGGCATGATAGTAGAAGATAAGAGCTTCATACTTTTGCAATCAATAATCTTACCAGCTGCCTTCTCTGTTTTAGCTTTAGCCCTTGGCAAGCGCTTTAAGGAGAAGACTGGTTGGATATCATCGATAGTCTTACTTTACTCCTCTATTCTTATAGGCTATGTCCAATGGATGCTATTCTCAGAGCAAGGATTAGAAGCTATAGAGGCATCTTACTCCTGGCTTCCTAATATTGGAACTTTGAGTCTGGGTAGCTTCACTTTAAGGGCTGATGGTCTCAGTACACCTATAGCTCTCATAATAGCCATACTTTGTACTCTCATATCAATATACTCAATAAAATATATGGAGCATGAGCATGCTCTAGGTCAGTACTTTTCCCTATATCTTCTATATGCATCTGGGATGATAGGCACTGTCCTTGTTACAAACCTTGCTGCCTTCTTTCTATTCTTTGAGCTCATGTTAATACCGTCATGGGCTCTAATAGGAGTTTGGGGTACAGGGTTAAGAGAAAGAATAGCCTTCAAGTACTTCATGTTCACAGAAGCTGGAGCACTTTCACTGCTTGTTGGTATAGTTGCCACTGGCTTCATAGCAAAAACCTTCGATATATTCAAAATATCTCAAGGAATGATAGGTGTAGATTTGGGTATTCAAATTGCTATAGTTGTAGCTATGCTACTAGGCTTATTCGTCAAGATGGCTATATTCCCTCTTCACACATGGCTTCCAGATGCCCATGCTGAGGCTCCTACACCAATAAGCGCTCTCCTTTCACCAGCTATGATAGGGATAGGCGGGTATGCTGCAATAAGGATAGTCTACACAGGATTCCCAGCAGTTGTTGCAGCTCAAACACCACAATTTATGTTCATACTATCAGTTCTAGCCTTGATAACCATGACTTATGGGGGATACATGGCTTTAGCTCAAGACGATATAAAAAGGCTCCTTGCATTCTCAAGCATAAGCCAGATGGGCTACATGTTATTTGGCATAGCATCAGTTTCAACCATAGGAGTTGTTGGTGCTGTATTAATTTATGTTAGTCATGGTCTAGGCAAAGCAATACTCTTCATGGTCTCAGGAGTTTTGATACATGAGTTTAAGACTAGGAGCATAAGAGATCTAGGCGGACTTGGACCAAAGATGCCTTATACTGCTGTAGCTACACTCATAGGCTTTCTTGGGCTTATGGGCTTCCCTTATATAATAGGCTTCTGGGCTGAGCTATATGTATTCACAGGTTCTATGTACACAGCTCTTCAAGGCTTCAGCCACATTATAGAACCAAATGCAATTCGAGTGCTGATAACGTCTTTAGCTATAATTGCATCTATATTGACTGCCAGCTACGGTTTATGGACTGTTAGAAGGGTCTTCTATGGTCAGCCTACAGAGAGAACAAGGGATGCAAAAGAAGGATCGATGATAATGATCATACCTATAATGATCCTTGCTACTATTGCTCTAATATTGGGCATATACCCTGGGCTATTGGCATCTGGTGCATCAAGATATATATCCGAGCTTCTGAGCAGTATAGGTTGATTAAAGGCAAATTTTAAATTTATTTACATAAGCCGGGGGCAGGATTCGAACCCGCATAAAGCGGGTCTCTGTATATATTAATTTATCTGCAGCCCGCCGCCTAACCACTCGGCCACCCCGGCTCTCAAAATTTATCTAACAAGATTTCGGCTTGAGATAGCATGCTATAAAGTTTATGTCAAAATCTCTTTAGAATAAACTAGTGAGATTTATATCTGAACTTCTTGCAAAGTCTCAAGTTTAGGGCATACGTCACATTCATTAGGAAGGACTACAAGGTCTTTATGTAAAATGCAGACTATATTATGAACTCTTAAGGCTTTACAAATCTTACAAAAGTATAGTATAGCATCAGCAGGGGAGAGCTTTCCACTAGCTAACCCTTTTGCCACTTCCCTTGCCGTGCTCTTCATCAAAGGTACATTTTCAAACTGGGCTATCTTCTTGTTCCCTCTTTTTGATGATATGTAATGACTTATGGCAGCTTGAGTAGTCCCTAGATGCTCTGCCACAGCCACTTGAGAGAGATGGTATTCATTGATGAGGACTTTTGCTACAGAAGAGCGAAAGGCTGGTAGCATATACTTGACTACGACCTCACACGGCGTTCGCATTCCTTACACCTATTTACCAATTAAAAAGAATAACTTACTTATAGGTTTAATCTTTAAATTTATTATTATCCTAAGAGATGGATCAATCATAAGGAAAGGTAAGAACGGTTGGCTATAGAATCAAGGAGAATTGAAAAGCATCCCCTCTCAGAAGTTATAGAGAAGATTAGGCATACTTATCTTGATCTAGGCTTTATAGAGGTCTATAATCCTATCTTCATTGAGGAAAAAGAAATTTATAAGCAATGGGGTAATGAAGCTCCAACGATACTAGATAGATGCTTCTACCTTGCAACTCTTCCTAGACCTGATATAGGGATCAGCCAAGATAAGATTAGTCTTTTTAAAAAAATCGGGTTTGTCCTTGAACAAGAGAAGAAGATTGAATTACAGAAAGTCTTCCATAATTATAAGAAAGGCTTATTCGATGGAGAGGATTTGATCTCTAAAATTGCTGAGGCTCTTTCAATAGATGAGGATAAAGCTTCGATTATCTTAAGTGCTTTTCCTGAGCTAAAGCAAAAAAGAGCTACTGCCACGGATCTTACTCTTAGGAGCCATATGACATCAGGATGGTTCTTAACCTTAAAAGAATTTAAAAATGAAGAGCTCCCAATAAAGCTCTTTTCTATAGACTTATGCTTTCGTAGAGAGCAAACTCTAGATGCAACTCATCTTAGATGCTACCACTCAGCCTCAAGTGTTATAATGAATGAGAAATTAAGCTTAGAAGATGCAAAGCGTTTTGCTGAAGGATTATTGAAGCCTTTTGGAATAGAAGAGATAAAGTATGTGAAAAAGAAAAGAAGTGCAAGTTATTATGAGAAGGACACTGAAACTGAAGTCTTTGTAAAAACAAAAAGCCAAGGGAATTGGATAGAAGTTGCAGACTTCGGGATTTATAGTAATGATGTTCTCAAAAAGTATAGGATCTTACATCCAGTCTTGAACTTGGGTCTTGGTGCAGAGAGGTTGGCAATGGCTATCTATGGCTTCTCAGACGTTCGTAAATTGGTCTACCCTCAATTCTATGCTCAGCTAGAGCTATCTGATCTAGAGATTGCTTCTTCAATTAATATAGATAAGACCCCTAGAACTGAGGATGGGAAGAAGATACAGATTGCTATCATAAAAGCTTGTGAGATGTATGGAGATACTCCTAGCCCCTTCGAGTATACTGTATATGATGGTCAAATACTTGGAAAGAGGGTAATAGTAAAACTAATTCAGAGTGAAGAAGGGAAGAGACTTTTAGGACGAGCAGCCTCCAATGAAATAGTAGTTTACAATGGAGACATCTTAGGGATTCCAAAAGAAGATAAAGACCTCTCAAAAAGAGAATTGATAAAGGAAGCAAGAGAGAACGGAGTACCAGTTGGGATAAGGTACATAGATTCTTTAGCCGCATTTGTAGCTAATGGAATAGAGGAAGCCATAGAATCAGGGAAAAAAGAGTTCGTTATGAAGAGGGCTATGACTAGCACATCAGGAGAGCTTAACATCAAAGTGAAAGAAGATGCATTAAAATTCATTACAAGCAAGAATAAAAGGATTGACTTAAGAGGGCCTGTCTTTATGATGGTAAAAGCCCAGATAGAATGATTCATTAAAATATATGAATGGCAAACTTTATGTTTATTTTAGATATGAAACCTAGACCGTAAAGTTAAATACGCTAAATTTTCATAAAATCACGCACGATGGAGTTGCCTCTATGTGAATGACGAAGACCCCTTAACTCTTAGCACTCTTATGGAAAGGATGAAGGATTATTATTCTCAAATAGAGAAGGCTATAGAGGTCGAGTTAGACCGTTACAAAGAATCATACTTCTATGGCTCTTTGAGATATGCTTTAGAGGGAGGAAAAAGGATAAGGCCAATAATTCTTCTACTCTCTGCTGAGAGTATAGGAAGAGGCGATGCCAATCCCTTACCTGTAGCTATAGCTATAGAGTTCCTACATACAGAATCTATAATTCATGATGATATATTAGATCATGAGATCATAAGGCGTAATAGGCAAGCTTTTCATGTTAAGTATGGCTTAGGCGCATCTCTCTTAACTGCTGACTTTGTCTTTGGGATAATACTCGATATAGCTTCAAGATACGAGGATAAGAGGATTGCGAGAGAGCTATCATCTGTAGCCCTTCGCATGTGTGAAGGCGAATTTGGCGAATTAAAGATCGATCCAAAGATTTATCTACTAAGCTGGGATGAATACATAAACTTAATCTCTCAAAAGACTGCTTCACTTTTTGAAGTTTCTGCAAAGATAGGCGGAATAGTAGGTGGAGGGACAGAGGATGAAATTAGGGCTCTATCTGGCTATGGTCATCTTCTTGGCATAGCTTATCAGATACAAGACGATATACAAGATTGGGGTAAAGAAGACAAGGTAGCAAATGCCTTAAAGATAGATCAAGATGATAAACTATCTTATTTGAGAAAAATGTCTGAGCTTTATGCAATAGAAGCAAAACAAAGATTGAAGTCTTTAAAAGATACTAATGCGAAGAGGCACTTGCTTGATCTTGCAGATTTTATGATTTCACGCCGATTCTAAAGCTAATGAGTTATACCATTTTTGGTTCAGCCAATTCTTCATGCTTAACTTTTCTAATGTAAAAGTCATCCTTTATCTTTCTCCCAGTAGTCTTTTCCCATCCTTCGATAGACATGCCGAACTCCTTCTGAATTTTGTCCCTATACCACTCAGGTATGACATTGAAGGCGCAAAATGGTATTATTAAGCCATTTGGGACTAGATAGTGGATCCCACATCTTTTTAACCTCTCAATATCATAATTATACTTGTCCATGAAGTGCATCATGCCTATAAAAAGCGTCTTATGGTGAAAATCACCCAAAGCATCATAATTGTGCCTTATGAGCATGTTAAATATTATCTTTGATAAATTTAATCCTTTAGGTTGCTTCTCCTTATCTATGAACTTACCAAGTCTTGATAGAACTTTTACAGCCACCCAGTACCTATTCTTACCTTTCTTTATCTCATCGGCTTTTTCAGTCAGATATTCGAATAAGCCATCTATATCGACGAAACTAGTTATAGGGATTAGCCTATCATCTTCCTTGAAGACGTAAGTCGCTGCTCCACAGGCAAAGTGAACAGAGAGCTCATAATGAGCTCTTCCTGTTAAAGCTTCAACGAATCTTGTCACAGAGCCTGTGCATGGCACTGGATAAAAGTCATCCTTTTTAATCTCACCATCAGTCTGCTCCTCTATTCTTTGAATTACATCTGGGATGGTTATCCTATACTTATTACGTTCAGCTCTTGTGAGCCTACCAGTAAGAGATACAGGCTGAAAGTTTACTCCTCTGATTACATCTATATTCTTTGATGCAAAATTGATTATGTCACCAACCTCATGATCGTTGACGCTTTTTATGACAGTTGGGACTAAGACTATCCCGAGCCCTGCACTTCTACAATTTTCTAATATATTAGGAATCTCCCAATGGTTCTTGAAGTTAGTCTTTGGTGTCAAGCCATCGAAGCTAAGGTAGACTGTATTAGTGCCTGCCTCTCTAACTCTTTTGGCTAAAGTAGGGTCTGTTGCAAGCCTTATACCATCAGTGTTTAATTGGACATGATCGATTCCTTCTTCCTTTATAGTCTTTATTATTTCTATCAAATCTTCTCTAAGGCATGGTTCTCCTCCTGTCAGTTGAACAGCATTTCCAGGTATTGGTCTCTCGTTCCTTAAATTTCTCGCCATCTCTCTTATTTGCTCTAAGCTAGGTTCATAAACATAGCCTGCTTTCTCAGCATAAAAGAAGCAGTACCAACAGGACAAATCACACCTATTCGTTACAACTATATTCGCTAAAGTAGTATGAGTAATATGATCCTTACAGAGACCACAATCAGAGGGGCAATTTATGACTTCTTTTTTTATGCTTGGATTCTCTATTCCCTTACCTTCTAAGTTGAATCTACTAGCCCTTAGATAAATATCATAAGAGCCCCAGTATAACTCCTCAACTTTACCATGATCTTGGCATTCTCTTTCGATCCAAACCTTTCCATCTCTTTCAAATATCTTTGCTGGGAGAACCTTATTACACTCGGGGCAGATGCTTTGAGTCTCTCTTATAATGTTCATCTTTTCACCTAAGGATATTGAAAAGTAATATAAGATTTATTTGAGTTTTTTGGATGATTCACTGAGCGATGAGTAGTAATGCCAATAACTGAGAAGGCAAAGGAAGATAAATTGGATTCGGCTATTTGGTTAGATCATATAGGGCTTGCCAAATTCGCTAAGAATTACTTTTAATATTTATGGGATTCATCAGAAAAAGTCGTCAAGCCTTAACCATGAAAAATGATCAATCTTTATTAGAGCCGAAGATGACCTTATACTCCTTTAAGAAGCTCTCGTGAGAGTCTGAGGCATGTATAGCGTTTTCTGTTATGCTCGTTGCAAAGTCGCCACGTATAGTGCCTTTTGGGGCATCCTTTGGATTTGTAGGTCCTATCATTCTCCTTATTATTTCACAAGCATTTTCCCCTTCAATTTTAGCTGCTACAATTGGACCAGATGTAATAAATGAAACAAGATCTTTAAAGAAAGGCTTGCCCATATGAATATCATAGAACCTCTTTGCATCTTCCTCAGATAGTCTCATAATCTTTAACTTTGTAATTTTAAAGCCTTTGTCTTCAAATCTTGAGAGAATAGCTCCTATAAGCCCCTTTTTGACTGCATCTGGCTTGATGAGGATTAATGTTCGATCCTTCATCATCCTTTCCCTTTCTTATGATGAATAGTCCACTTAAACTTACGCGGGTCTCTTTTTAGTTTTAATGCATTTTTTCTACACTTTGATGAGCAGTACCAGTATATTGAGCCATCGTTTCTTACAAGCATTGTACCATAGCCTAAGGCTACATCCTTGCCACAAAAGTTGCACTTCTTTTGGATGAACATAAACTAACGCCTATTTTATCTTTCTAGCTTCTCTTTCTGTCTCTCTAAGCATTAATATGTCTCCTAATCTTATAGGACCTTTAACATTTCTAGTCAATATTCTCCCTTTGTCTTTCCCTTCCATTATCCTTACTCTGACTTGTGTAATTTCTCCCGCCACTCCAGTCCTACCTACTATCTGCAAAACCTCTGCTGGTGTGAGTTGTTCCTCACTTGATTGACTCATAGAGAGCACCTTTAAGATTCATGCAAAAATTGGGAAGATATAAGTATTCATGTTTTAAATAAATAGAAAAGACTATTTATCCTTAGTTATAAATTATGACTGTGAGCAAATCTGAGAAATTAGATGTGAAGCTCGACTTAGCAACTAGATTGATGTACCCAAGACCCATGGTACTTATTACTTGCATTGATAGCTCAGGAAAGCCGAACATAATCCCAGTTGCATGGACTATGCCCATATCTTTCAATCCTCCTATGGTAGCCATAAGTATAGCTTTGACAAGGTATTCTCATAAGCTCATAAAAGAGACTCGTGAGTTCGTGATAAACATACCTACAAAAGAGCTCGTAAAGCATATCGATTACTTAGGGAGTGTATCTGGTAAAGATGTAGACAAGTTCAAGGCATCTAACTTAACAGCTCTGCCAGCAAAGAAGGTCAAGCCGCCTTTGATAGGAGAATGTGTGGCTCATATTGAATGTGAACTAGTCTCGAAGCTTGATACTGGCGATCATACGATATTCATTGGAAAAGTAGTTGCAGCTCAGGCAAACGAAGATGCTTTTAAAAATTATTATGATCTGGATAATGTGAAGATAGTTCTAAGGCATGAGAAAAGATATCTTACCACAGGCGAGTATATTTAATTTAGGTCTTTTTAAGCTTAGAAGTAGCCTTGATAATTTGATCTAAGATGCTTGCCGCCTCTCCAGACTCTACTATGCAGGCTGATGCAGCAGTCACATCGATACCAAGAGCTGAGCCGATTTGAGCCTTACTAGGTACGAATATGTATGGTACCTTCCTCTCTTCACAAAGTATGGGCAGATGAGCCACTATCTCAGGAGGCTCTACATCTTCAGCAATTATTACAAGTTTGGCTATGCCTCTCTCAATAGCTTTCGTAGCTTCATTTGTTCCCTTCTTCACTTTTCCAGTCTGTCTCGCTTGGCGTAAAGCCTCGTAAGCTGCATCAGACAACTCTTTAGGAGTATCGAACTTTACGAAGTAGGGCTTAGGGTCTTTACTATTTTTTATATTTTTCTCCGCATCCATTTTTCCTATCATCTGCGGTTTGCGCACCTTTGATTTTTATGGGCTTACTTATAAGGTAAGCGCTAAAAATTTTTAAAACTTGATCGGAATAACCTACAAACTCTTATCCTATTTTCGTCAAATAGATCAAACTTTCAAATTCTTGCAAATGAAAGGTACAAGCATTTCATCCTCAGATAGCCCACCATGAGAGCCCTTCATTATGAACTCTTTCTCCAATCCTCTATGGCGATAAGCAAAGGAGTAATTTGCGTAAGGGAGCATTATTAAGTCCCCTACTCTATCACTTATTCTTTTCTTATAAGACCTGATACCAAAGAGACCTTCTTCGGTAGCTTCATTAGAGTTTAAAACAAGTAATTTGTCTCTAAGCCTTCTATTAATGTAATCTTTAACCTCATTTATCCTCCCAGGTTTAACGTATAGGAATGCTGCCCTTGAATCGCCAGTAGGTGGAATCCATAATTTATCCATAAGTTCAGAATGATCTGAAGCAAAGATGGTATTCTCCTCAGATACTTCTGATTGACCATGGTCTGCCGTAATCATCAATAAAGTCTCTTTGGCTACTTCAGGTTTTAACTTATCTATGAATTCGTTCTTATAGGAGTAAAGGAAGCTACTAAGTTCCGCCAACGCCTCTTCAGAAAAAGGACCGTATATATGAGAAATAGCGTCTAATAAATCCCAATAAGCGCAGACATAACTCTCTTCATTAACTTTACTTTCTAGTAGCTTTCTTAGGATTACGAAAAGATCTGAGGAGTTTATGTAATTAAAGATTTTAGCTCCACTACAAAGCATTCTAGATAGCGGGCTATCTTTATGCCTTGTAATAACATATGGTTTGATTCCTTCCTTGTTAAGGATTTCATAAGTGGTTTCAACTCCAAGAAATTCCTTTGGGTCAAGTCCCATTTCTAACAGTATTCCCCACCTATAATCGTAAGCAGGAGTGAAGTCGATCATGTTAGCAATCAATCCATACTCTTTTAGGTACATTGTATAGCCTATCATGCCATGCTCTTGAGGCGTTACTCCTGTATTAATAGTGGTTAGAGCAGTGGTTGTAGTTGATGGGAATGTTGAGGTAATAGGAACTATTGTGCTATTATTAGATAAAATTTTAAGGATAAAGTCCTTTATAGGAGGACTTAAAAAATTCTTGTAGCCCATAGAATCGACTACTAGAAGCACGACTTTATTTACACCATCAAGATAATCCTCGATGATTTTCTTTGGTATCGTCTCACGTCCTGATACACCTGCTTGGAAAATTGACAAAATCGTTGGAGGTATATTATATATGGAATATTTCTCGTAGAAAGGTGTAACGAAACCCTTCAATTTGCTCTTATTCTTTATCTCTCTTTCAACTTCTTCAGCCAGAGACAAATCTATTCACTAGTACTTTTGAGAATTTCATTATGCGCTTCTTTAAATTTATTATTATCATCTCGATGTGAAGTAGATAACTATCTTATCATCAGACTTTGAATCTATACGCCCAAAGCCTATCCTCTCTAACTGCACTAAGGAGTTCAAAGGCTCATCTTCAAGGCTCTTCTCAGCTAAGCCTTCAATTCTTTCTCCTGTAAACATGACTAAGACTATTTTAACAATCTCTTTTGTAGGAAGCCAATGAATAATAGGCGCCTCAGCCATCTTTGCCTCATGAATTGAAAATCCCTTAAAGCTTGCCTTAAGATGATCATCCTCAAGCCTTACATCACTAATATTCATAAGCCCCATGAGCCTTATGATAGGTCTTGATAGTAATAGCTCCATATCTGATTTTGAAACAAAGACCTTTGCAATATTATTTGTTTGAGAAACTTTGATTTCTCTATTACCTCTTTCTCTATCGTCAGGATGCTTTGGTAAAATTGCCTTTACATCCTCTTTAACTCCATGAATTTGAAGCTCAATCTTATCCAATATAGCAAAGTACCTAGATGCAACCTTATCTATGATTTGCCTGTTATAAGAGTAAAGATTTTGCCAGCTTATAGTCACATCAACTGGTTTAATTCCAACATCATATATCAACTTACGAATAGCATCTGGCTGAAGACCTCTTCGCCTTAGAGCCAAAAAAGTTGCAAGTCTAGGATCATCAAATCCTTCATACAATCCATCCCTTATACCCTGAATTATCTTAGATTTACTTAAGACAGCCCCTTCTATCTTTAGCCTTCCATAATGAATAGCAACTGGATAATCCCAATTCAAATGCTTATACATATAGACTTGCCTTACAGTATTTGTTATATGCTCCTTTCCTCTTATTATATGAGTTATACCCATAAAGTGATCATCGACACCAGCTGCTAAGTTGTATAATGGCCAGACACGATACTTCGATCCAACTCTTGGGTGTGGATGCTTTATTGTATCAACGATACGAAGAGCAGGCCATTCTCTTACAGCAGGGTTAGGATGATTGAGATATGTCTTCACTCTGACTATGGCTTGCCCCTCTTTGTACTCTCCATCAAGCATATTCTTCCATCTAATCATCTGCTCTTCTACGGTTAAATCTCTGCATGGACAAGCTCTACTTGAAGCTATATAGCTACGGAAAGTGAATGGCTCACAGGTGCAAACATAAGCTCCATTCACTTTGATCAAATCTTCAACAACATTATAATATATATGAAGCCTATCGCTCTGAATGAACTCCTCATCCCATTTACATCCTAGCCAATTAAGATCATCTCTGATGAGATCATAAAATATCAAGGATGCCTTCTTTAGCCTTGGATCAGTGTCCTCGAACCTAAGGATGAACTTACCATTATATTCTCTAGCATAATCATGAGAGAGGATTATAGCACGGGCTGAGCCTAAATGAAGGACGCAGTCTGGGTTTGGAGAGAATCTAGTGACAATTTTAGTGTATTTTTCAGCATTTGGGAGAGGAGGCAATTTCTTCTCCTCAGCTTTAACCTTAGGGGCTTCAATGATAGCATCTGGAAAATTCTCTTTAAGAATAGATATCTGCTCATCTAAGCTAAGTTGATTGACTTCGTCCACTATCTCTTTTACGAGAGGGTATAATTCCTTTGCAAGATTTTTTAGATCTTGTCTTTCGCTTATCACTTTCCCCAAGACTGCGCCCAGTTCACACTTCCCATAATGCTTGTAAGCATTTAATAAAGCCTGCTTACGAATTATTAGTAAAACATCAGGCTGAATCTCTACCAATTGTACTCAATTTAATTAGAAATGCTCATGTTAAATAATTTCTCGTTTTGATCTTTACAAATTTCGAGCTACTATGAAATTAGTTGATTCTGATAAACTTCTCTTTGCAGGAGAATCAGGGTATCTTTTAAGGATTGAAAGTGCTTTATTAGCATAGAATTGGGCTTCATTCCTTACCTCATTAGCTACTCTTGTTTTAGAGATAATGGCTAAAGCTTCATCCATCTCCTCTTTTGTTGCCTTTCTTTTCCCAAAGACCTTTTGAATCTTAATCCTATCCTCATCATTTGCAAGTTTTAAAGCTAAAGATAAGACATGGGTCTTCTTTCCTTCTCTCAAATCGCTCCCCACAGGTTTTCCTGTTAATTTAGGGTCTCCTGTAATACCGAGCACATCATCCACTAATTGAAAGGCTATGCCAAGATACTTTCCAAAATTGGCCATAAATTCCTCATCCTCTTTTCCAGCACCTCCAATTATACTACCAACTCTGCAAGCAGTCTCAAAAAGAGTTGCAGTCTTACTCTGAATCATATCGAAGTAGGTTTCTTTTGAATAAAAGCGCTTGCCTGAAGCCATCCTTAGATCTTTAACTTGCCCTTCACAGACTTTAATGGAAGATTTAGCCACTAATTCCAATACCCTAGCAATAATGCTCTCTTTCATATTCATCTCTTGCATCCCAGAAACTACAGATTCGAAAGCCTTGGCGAAAAGAACGTCACCAGCAACTATTGCAAAAGGTACACCATATTTTGCATGAACTGTAGGAGCATTATGGCGCATTAGATCATGATCCATTATATCATCATGCACTAAAGTAAAGTTATGAATGAGTTCAAGAGCTGCAGCTGCTGGTATGGCTTTTTTTATATTTTTATCAAAAAGTTCAAAGGATTTTATGACAAGAAAAGGTCTTAATCGCTTACCTCCTGTTCTTATCAAATGTGATGAAGCATCATATAAAACCTTGGGCTTGCCCTTCAATAATGAGTAGATGTAATCATTTACCCGTGATGCTGATGCTTCTAATTGTTCTATTAAGCTCATGACCATTTCAGCCATTCAGCCAATTCTCCTTTGATTACAAATCTTACTCTTCTCATAGCTTGTATATTAATACAACCAACTGCAAACATAGCTGTTTTAAGCTCATGAATGACCTTTTGAAGAAAAGAAACCAATGAATCTTTAGAGATCGCTGCATGCTTTAACAAAGGCAAAGCCATACCTGTCAAATTAGCTCCTAAAACCAAGCTCTTTGCTATATCTAAACCCGTTCTTATGCCACCTGATGCAATTATGGGTATCTTTACAGCTCTCCTAGTTTCTATCAAGCTCACTGCTGTTGGTATGCCCCAATCCCAGAAGAGTTGACCAAGCTCAGACTTTTCTTTGTCACCTAAAGCCAATGCTCTATAATGCTCTACTGCAGACCAGCTAGTCCCTCCGGATCCTGAGATGTTTATGGCTGAAACTCCAGCTAGCTCTAGCTTTATGGCTACTTCTTTTGATATACCAAACCCTACCTCCTTGACTATTACAGGTATGCTCAAATAATTTATCAGCTCATGAATCTTGTTTATTACTCCTTCATACTGAGGCTCTCCACCGACTTGAATGGCTTCTTGCAAGGGGTTTAAATGAATAACAAAAGCGTTTGCTCCTATCATATCTATGCATTTCTTTGCCTCTTCTTTTCCGAATCCTTTTAACAGTTGTGTAGCTCCTATGTTAGAAGCCAAGAAGATGTTTGGAGCTCTCTTCCTTACTATCGAATAAGTTTCAGCCAAAGATGGAGAAGTGAGTCCTGCTCTTTGGCTACCAACGGCCATCCCTATATTAAGCTCTTCAGCAGCTAAAGCCAAGTTCTCGTTTATTCTTAAAGATTCAGGAGAACCTCCTATCATGGCATCTATGAGTATTGGTGCTGAAAACTTATGATTTAGGAATACAGTTGATGTATCTATAGAAGATAAATTTAATTCTGGAAGGGCGTTATGAATTAAATGAATACACTCAAAAAGAGTAGATTTTTTCGCTTCTACTTGCTTTTCTAAACAGATGTTTATATGATCTAATTTTCTTTTGATTAAATCTTCACTCATTCTCTTGACCCTCTTATCAATGTGCCCTTTAAAAGTTCGCCTTTTAATGCTTTAAAAATTCTCTCCGGCTTTGTGCCATTTATGAACATAACGTCTATGCCATTCTTTGCTATTCTCATAGCTTCTTTTAGCTTGAGCATCATGCCTCCAGTAACATCCATATCTATGCTTTTGAGTTGAATCCTTGTTAAATCTTCTGTTTTCAGATCTCCTATGAGAGAATTTGGTTGACTCAAATCGATGAATATTCCATCTACATTTGAAAGAAAGATTACCCTTATAGGTCTTAGAACTTCTGATAGCATCCTTGTAATTTCGTCCCCTGATAGCACATAGAAGCCTCCTGATTTTAAGAGGACATCTCCATAAGTGATAGGGGTTAAGCCATAATTTATAAGAGATAAAAAGAGCATCCTTTTTGCTTTGACTGGCAATTCTATAAAGTTAGATGGTGGTAAGGGATAAGGATTTATCCCATGCTTGTCTAAGCAACTCAGAATCTTAAGGTTAAGCTCCAGCATAGATGCCTTAGTCTTTGATACTCCTTCAGCTGAAGCTCTTGATGGCTTAAGACTTAAGCCATACTTATCAGCAAAGTAGTGTCCAAAAGAACCACCACCATGCACTAAGATGAGAGGAATTTCTGATTTTGATAGAGCATTGCTAATCACATCTATTGCTTCTAAATTTATGGTAAGAGGCTTTTCCTTATACGTGATAAGAGAACCACCAAGCTTTACTATTGCTAACTCTTTTCTCGCCAAACCTTTACACCTTCGAGAGGCAATTTGATGACAGATGTATCGATGCCTTTCCCCTTTAGCAACTCAGCTACAACTCTTGCTTCGCCAGATTCTGGTAAAGCTATAATGCAACCACCACCCCCTGCGCCAGTAAGCTTTGCTCCAATGCAACCAGCTTCAAGGGCTCTCTCCACAATATAATCTAACTCTTTTGTTGACATTCCAAGCTTGCTCAAAACTACATGAAAGAAGTTCATTATAGAGCCTAAAGTGGTAAGGTCTTTATTTACTAATGCATAGGCTGCCATCTCTGTGAAGTAATTAGATGACGAAACTAAAGATGTAAAAAGATTAGGGTATAATTTCTTCATTCTTGAGAATTTTGAGACCATCTCAGACGTTCTGCGCTCAATCCCGCTATAGCTTACAAGAAACTCAATATCTCTATCCAACTCTATTTGTTTAGGCTTTTCTCCCATCTTGAATAGAATTACTCCACCATAGACTGCAACGTTCACGTCTATGCCTGATGGCTTGCCATGAGTTATTCTTTCAGATACCATAGCAAGATTTACCATTTCTTCTAGTGATAATTCATGATTAAGGGCTGATGATGTAGCTGCAACTGTTGCCACAGCGACTGCACTTGATGAGCCAAGACCTGAAGATATAGGCAGATCTGAATCTATTATCACTTTAACCCCTTTTCTCTCTCCTATAAATTCTAAAGTAGCCTTTATGGCTTCTAAAGTAGGTTTGAGAGATGGAGGAACTTCTCCTTTTTTTGAAGAAAAAAAGCCAAAAGCCTTTGATACTATCTCGATGCCTTCAAAAGCTTCAGCCTCTACTAATGCCCCCTTATCAATAGCTGCAGCGAGTGCCAAAGAGCCGTGAACAACAAAATGTTCTCCAGTGATGATGATCTTGCCTGGAGCCTTAGCAAAAAACTTCAAAGATAACTTCACTGGAATAGGATAGATGCATAGCCTACTACACTACTATAGTCTCCAGTTATATCTCCACTAGTTGCATATTGAAGAAGCCTTCCCTTCGTTATGTTTAGCTCTTTAGCCGCTGTAATTATTGTTGCTATAGGTCCATATCCACACATAGTTATATCTAAATTTTCAATAACATCATAAAGTCGAGGTATATCCATCTGTAATATTGCTTTAATGGCTTCTGAATCCTTTCTTGAAGCAACTCCTTGTGCCTCATAATGAGTAAAGTCTGAAGAGGCTATAAGCAAGAATTTTTTGTCTCTTACACAATCTGCTATAGCTTTGCCAACATCAACTGCTGTACTAATATCTTGAAGCATCATGCTTATTGGTAGTATCTTGAACTTATTACCATATATGTATTGAAGAAATGGAATCTGAACCTCGATAGAATGCTCTCTTCTATGAGCTGAATCATCAAAATCAACAATGCCAGATAATTCTACTAAGAGCTTTGCTGAATCGCCATCGACTTCAACCTTTCCTAAAGGCGTCTCCCATACTCCTTCTCTAACAGTCGCTACACCACTACCAATACCATGATGGTTAGGTCCTGCTATCACCACTAATTCTATGCTCTTCAAATAGGAGCAAGCATAGTATCCATGGGCAGCAACAGGGCCTGAGTACATGTAGCCTGCATGTGGTGAAACAAGAGCAACTTTCTCACTAATAACTTCATTTGATGGTGGCTTCTTTCTTGGGCCTATTTTATGGAGGAAAGATTCTTCAATGCTTGCCTTTAGTTCATCAGAATCAAGTGGATAGAAGATGCCTGCTACAGCTGGGCGCCTTATCCTCACTTCATGCTCTCCTCTACAACTTTTGTTTCAAAATCCTCTATTGAATACTTTAGTTGCTGATCAGGGGTTAAAGCTCCTGAGTGAATTAGAACTGCTCTAGCTAATAACCAGAAGATGGTAGCCAAAGCCCTTCTACCCCTATTATTGCCTGGGATTATCAGATCTACATTAGAAGTAACGTTATCTGTATCACATATAGCAATTACAGGTACCCCTACCTTTGATGCTTCATCTATAGCTCTGGCATCCATTACTGGATCTGTGATTATTACAAGCTCTGGATCGATATGCTTAGGGTAGAGAGGATTTGTGAATGTACCGGGCATGAACCTACCTGTTATAGGGATTGCTCCTGTCAATGAGCAGAACATCTCAACAGGAGTCTTACCATACTCCCTTATGGAGCATGCAACAACTCTTTTGATATCAGACCTTGCTATGAATTTTGCAGCCATATCTATTCTTGATAGGATTTTATCAAGGTCTATTATGTGCAGACCATCAGGTCTAGTTCTGCTTATGAAATGCTCCATATCTTTAGTCTTGACCAAAGTTCCAACTCTTATACCCGTGGCCAGTAGAGTTTTCTCCGATAGTTGAGCAACTACAAGCTTCTCAGACGATCCGCTTTCATCCTTCTCCTCATCAATTCTTCTACGTGACAAATTCATACCTCCAGTTTAGCCATATTACATCCACCAAATTCTTCATCTATCCTTAAAAGCTCATTAAGCTTTGATAAACGTTCTCCTCCTACTACTCCAGACTTTATCATTTTGGACTGAGTCGCTATAGCTATATGGGCTAAGTGGACATCAGAAGTGTCGCCTGATCTGTGAGAAGTTATCAATGTGTAACCATGCTTTTTTGCATTTTCAGAGAAATCTAGAGCATCACCTAAAGTCCCTGCTTGATTTACCTTTAATATGGCAGCATTACCAGCCCTCATTTTAACGCCCTTTAATAAACGTGATGTATTAGTTACGAAGATGTCGTCGCCTACAATGTATACTTTGCTTAGTTTCTTAGTCAGTTCAGCGAATTCATCATAAGCTTCTTCATGAAAGGGGTCTTCTAAATATAGAAGATGATACTTCTTAACCAATTCTATAATAAAGTCTAGTTGTTCTTCTGAGGATCTTTTCACTCCTGCCCTACTATAAATGTAAGCTTTTGTATCACCATCCCAAAGTGAAGAAGAAGCAAAATCAACCCCTAATCTTATATCAATACCTAGAGCATCAGAAACTATCTTTGATGACGATGATACCAGATCAAAGGCTTCTTCATCTTTTATGCGTGGTGCCCAGCCTCCCTCATCTCCTTTGCCTCCTGTGAAGTATGGATCTTTCTTTTCGATCTGCTTCCTTACCTCTCTATGTACAGTTATGTTAGCCCTCAAACCCTCTTTAATGTTCTTTACACCTAAAGGGCAGATTAAGAATTCTTGAATATCAGGGGCACCATGACCAGCATGCTTTCCTCCACATAAAACATTGCCCAAAGGGTAAGGCATAAGATATGGCCCCTTTGGTAGAAGCATTTTGTATAGAGGTATGCCTTTAGATTTTGAAAAAGCCTCAGCTGTTGCTATGCTTATGGCATAGGCTGTTGATCCACCTATTCGACTGAAGTTCCCTGTACCATCTATCTCCCTTAGCAATTGGCTTAAAGATCGAGGGTTAGAAGCATCAAACCCTATTAACTTTGATGAATACTCAGAGAGCAATTTTAAAGTAGCTTCAATACCATTAGGATTAAAGCTAACTGCTTCGTACTTGCCAGTACTAGCTCCTTTTGGGGCACAAGCCCTTCCAATGAAGCCATTAACCTTTACGTCAACCTCTATAGACTCGTCTCCTCTACTATCATAGCAAATCCTTGATTTGATAGATTCGATTGAAGCTCTTCCCATGTTTGCACCTCAGAACTGCTCTGACTCATACTCAGTATGTCTCTCAGCAAGAACCTCATGGTAAGGTAAGATGCTATCTATTATATTTACATTAGATAAGAAAATTCTTCTACAACAGTACCTCCTTACCCCTATTTTATCTAAAACTTTGTCAGGCTCCTCTCCTTCTTTTACTTTCTTGACGAATTCTTCATATTTGTCTCCTATCAATGCACCACATGTAAAACATCTAACAGGGATTAGCATAGAAATAACCTCCTTTTAATCTATCTAAAATGGTTTACGGTTATAAATAAGAATAGCTTCAAGATATTGAGACACTTCCTAACTAACATCATTTTTGAGGGCATTAATATGAAGGGGTTTACGAACAATTTAAACCTTTTTAGAATTCATTTTCTGCTCTTGAACTCTTAATTGTTTAATTTTTAACTTTATAATTTTATGTTTTGTTTAGAAGAATTAATTGGTTAACTATCCTAAAAATTCTCTTTAATAAACGGAATCTTTGAGACCTCTTCTATGTATGCTTCAGGATCCATCTCTCGAATTATAGCTCTATCCACATCAATTATATATATGGCATGTAGACGAGCATTTTTTATTTCATCAAAACCCACTGGAGGATTTTTATAATATTTGTCACAGAGAGCCTTTACCTCCATTATCTCATCAGCCTTTCTATACCTGGGAGGTTTCTGAAAGACTTCTGGTATCTGTAATATGTTTGTAGGCGGGGTTCCAAGACCGAATTTGTCTGAAAAGGCGCTGTATCTTGCTATCTTGCTTGCAACTCTGGCTTTATTATAAGTGGAGGGGTCAAGAGCATGCTCAGGCGATGTATAGCCTGTTTCTATCTCGACTATTAACTTCCCCTCCCCTCTAACCCCAAAAAGATCACATACTAGCGTCTCACTCAACTGATGCTCTACATCGACGCTATAGCCACTTAAGATCAGATGCTTTGTACATAGAAGCTCCATTACTGAGTGATTTATCTTGACTAGTTTCTTTCTGTAAAGCTCTATCAACCTTTGTGCAATTCGCGCCAACTCATAATTGACATTACCCTCTCTCACGTATATCCTTTCCATTAAAGTGCTTATGTCTTCATCGAACTTCTCCATGTCCAAGCCCATTCTTATCTATTTTTTTAGCAACAAGACTGCTGTACTCAATGCTCTTCATCATGACCAGATCGTTTTGAGAGGACAGTCTCTTCATTAGTGAAGGCTGGAGTACAGATACACCAGATTAGTAGGCTTTGATTACCTTTGTTCTCTATAAAATGCCAAGATTTGAGAGGTATCAGTACATTGTCCCCTTTGCTTACATCTTTGATCTCATCATCAATGTGAATTGTTCCTTCACCCTCGACTACCATATATATCTCAGTAAAGTTATGATAATGGTTAAGAGTCTTAAAGCCTGGCTTGATCTTGGCTAAAGCAAGGCTTACTTCTTTGGTGTCAGTAGTGGCTATTCCTATCACTTCTATTATCTCTGATTCATCAATAGTCTTGAATGGCTCATAATCATCAGTCCTTCTCACTATCATCTTAATCTCTTTCTATCTATTTAGGTTGCCCTACATATCTTTTTTAGAAATTAACGGTATGATTTCTGCTTTCTTCTCCTCGGACCTGGTCCTCCAAACTTCTTTGGCTCTGTACGCCTTGGGTCTCCAGCTAGAAGATGTTTATTGAACTCGTCTATCCTCTGTCTAAATTCAGGACTTTTACTCCAGTCTACAAGAGCTCGAGATATAGCTATAGCAGTAGCTTCAGCCCTACCCATAAAGCCTCCACCTTTTACCTTCACATCTATATTCACCTTATCTCTAATATCGCCAGCCAATAATAAGGGAGTGAGTATAACTTCTCTTGCCACCTCGGGCATGATCAGCTCTGCAGGGACTCTGTTTATCCTAACCTTACCGCTTCCAGCAGAGATAGTAGCAGTTGCCCTTGCTGTCTTCCTTGAGCCTGAGTATAGCTTCACATTAGAGCTCAATCTAATCACTCTTCCAACCCAGCCTTGAAGATAACTCACCTAATGTAAGATAAAAAGATAAAGGCTTCTTTGCTATAGCATCTTCAAATTTGGTCTTTTCAAAAGATTTGTACTGATCAGGTATGCCTACATATACTCTTAATCTTTTCAAAGCCTCTAAACCTTTGGCTTTGCGCTTTGGAAGCATCCCACGGACCATCTTTGTCAGTATAGTATCAGGTCTTCTTGGATGAAAAGGACCATGACGAGGGTTTATTACGCTACCTATTTCTAATTTCTTTAAATACTCATTTATGATGCTTGACTTACTGCCTGATAGCAAGGCTTTCTCAGCATTCACAACAATTACTTTATTCCCTCTTAGCAAGGATTTTGCTATATAAGAAGATAACCTTCCAGCTATATGCCCTTCTGCATCTACAACTATAATTTTAGTACTCTCCATACTAACCGCCAATCAAGATCACTCCTTTCCCATCAGGAAATTTCTCTATGAACTCACCCAAACTCATAGCCTTGCCACCTGCCTTCTGAATCTTCCAAGAGCCTTTCTCTGAAAAGCTATAAGCTCCCACAGTTACTTTATGTGAAATAATGCCACCTCCAAGAACCTTGCCAGGCACAAGTATCAAATCGTCCTCTTTTGTCAGTCGAGAGATCTTTCCTACGTTCACTGATGGTCTTCTTGCACTGGACTTCAATAAATATTCCATAGTAGCAAGCCAGATAGGAGAGTTGCTCTTCTTGTATGCTTGCCTTAAATTGCGGATGGCACTATTCAAAATAGGATTTTCAATTCTGCTCAAACTACTTCACACTCTTTGACTTTTCTTCGAATTCTAAAAGCTTCTTATGTAGGATTTCAACTGCTTTAGTTAAGATTTCGCTGGCTGGCAATGAGCCTGAAGATTCGATATATAGCATGTAATTATCCTCCTCTTCAGAAATAGGCTTAAGGACTGAGGCTATTGTGGGTTGCCACTTTGCGTGCTCCTTCCCTTTTCCTAATCTGGCATATGCTTCAAGTTTTATCGCCTGCCTAGGAGCAAGCTTGACTATAGGTATAGAGTTGCTTATGGGCTTCACAAACTCATCTTCAGATTTCAAATCACCAGAGTACACAACCCTAGTCTTATCAGTGGCTTCAGCATCTAAAACGAGAAGAACTCTACATTTAGGGCAACCTAAAGCGCTCTTACAGTCACATTCTTCTGGTAGAACATATCTTGTAAGGTCAGTCTTTAGAGGAATCAGACCGAGTCTATGGGCTATAAGCTCATCATACATTATGGAAGAGTTCTCAAGTATAACAACCTCATCAATAGCCATCGTAGGCACTTCGGAGATTGCAAAACGGCGTATCGCATTCACGTAACCTCTATGAATGCCCTTGATTATAACTCTGATCTTTGTTTCATCATGCTCTAATACTTGTAAATCCACCAAGACTAAGAACCTCTTATCAACCTTAATGCTATTTTAGGCTCAATCTCTTAAGCTCTTCTACCTCTTCTACCACCTGGTTTCCTAGTCGTATCATGAGGAATAGGTGTGCAGTCTTCTATTCGCCCTATCTTAAAGCCTGAGCGAGCCAAGGCTCTGATAGCTGCTTGAGCGCCTGGGCCTGGAGTCCTAGGACCTGTACCCCCTACAGCACGAACTTTTATATGAATAGAATTTATGCCCTTTGCTTTGGCTATATCAGCTACAGCAGTAGCTGATTTCATGGCAGCATAAGGAGACGATTCAAGCCTATCTGCCTTTACATGCCTTCCTCCTGAGCTGAAGGCTATTGTCTCAGCACCAGTCAAGTCAGTTATATGCACTATAGTATTGTTGTAAGAGCTATATATGTGGGCTACTCCCCATCTCTCTTTTGCTTCTACACCTTTCTCACTCATTTTATTCACCTCAAGCAGATAATGTACGACCTCTAAGAGTGCTACTCTCACTTAACTTAACCTTCTCCTCCTCTTCTCTTTTGACTATGTACCCAGGTCTTGTGACGATTTCATCTCCTATCATTATATGCCCATGAGTTATCATTTGACGAGATTGGTAAGGCGATAAAGCTATGCCTTTTTTCCATACTACAGTTTGAAGGCGTCTCTCCAATAGATTCTCAACAGTCAAGCCAAGAACGTCGTCTAAGCTTGATTCTATTCCTACTATTCCCATCTTACTTAAGGATGATAAAAGTTCTTTCTCCTTTTTCGCCCTTATCTCATGAGGCTCGGCTAGAAGCATCCTTGCTTGCTTTCTTATCCTTGAAAGTTCTGTATGTGTTTTCCATAGTTCACGCTTATTTCTCAGTCCATAAGTGCCTACTATGTATAGCTCTTGAGATAATTGATCGCTACGCCAAGGATGCTTTGGTGCAGAGTACTTCTTACGAGGTTTTCTAGGGTCGCCCATGAAGATCACCTTATTACTTTGCCTCTTTTCTCACACCTACAGCTCTACCCTTTCTCCCAGTAGTTCTTGTACGCTGCCCTCTTACCTTCAAGCCTAAGGAATGCCTTACACCACGCCAACTTGTTAGCATCTTTTCACGCTCTATCTCCGTCTTTAAAATGAAATTCAAGTCTGAACTTATATAGTGAGTGTTAATGCCTGTTTCTGGGTCTTTCTTATGGTTTAACATAAAAGTTGGAATGCCTATCTTAGTTGGATCCTTAAGGCATTCTTGAACTTCAGAAATCTGCCTATCATTAAGGTTTCCTAATCTCATTCTGCTATCTATCTTAAGAGCATTCACAATAGCATTGGCTAAATTATAACTTACACCTTTAATATCGGCTAGAGCAATTGCTACCTTTTTCGTTCCATCCAAATCTTTCCCAGCAACTCTAACTATATGCTTGAATTCTGAAGACAAGGATTATACACTTTATGTGAATATTTTGCCCCAAACATCTATTATAAATATTTGCTGTTAATATAAATGGCTTTTTGATCACAAAATATTGAATAATCCCTCATAATGGCACTTCGATGGAGTCCACTTTCCCATCCCCATTCAAATCAAACCCACGAATCACTATAGCCCATGTTCTTTCGCCACGATAGTTCTTTAAGACTTCTTTAGCAAAGTTCGTTATAGCTATGACTGCTGACTTTGTGCCTATATATCTTAGCCCTGCTAAGACGATTATGCTCTTCTTTTCATCGTAAGGATTTGGTATTTTAGCTATAAGCCCGTCACGATCGCCGTTGAACATCCTTCCTTGTGCATCTAATAGTCCAGCCCAGTAATTTTGCTCATTAAATTTTATAGGCAGATGCTTATTGACATCTGCAGTGATAAGGTTCGTACCAGGACCACCTATCAAGATAAGATTATTCTTTTCTTCCTTCTCTGCTTTGACATCGGCATCGAGCTTGACAACGAAATCGTTTGGCATTTTACTGAATTGTCCAAGGAAGAAAGCTAGTTGAACTGCGTAATGCCCATCCCTTGCAGATGCCTTATATGGACCATGAGGTTCAGGAGAGCCTACGACTATACGCCCATCAAAAGTACTTGAGTCTAAAAACTCATTAAAGAAAGAGATGATCTTCTCATCCATAAAGGCTAAGCCTGAAAGGTTAAGCCTTCTTTCACCAAATGGTAGCTCAACACCAAAAGCTGGCTGAGTTACTTTATAGTACTTAGCCAATGCCCCTTTTATGAACTCCTCTCTCTCAATGGATAATAACCCTATTTTATGTAACTGCCTTATATGATAGTAGACCTTTTGCTCATAAATCTTGAGAAACTTCGCTATCTCAGCAGGGTACATAGGCTTTTGGGCAAGAAGATTAAGGATCTTCCAACTAAGGGGGTTTAGGGCAGGCTTCATCATCGATGGTTCATCGAAGATCAGAATGCTCTTCATCAACCCATCTTTTTCCTTGATTATGGTAAGCTCCTTTCCCATAAGTGAACTTAATGAAGGACTATTATAAATGGTTTTTTAGTGGTCAATAGAAAAAATTTATTTAAAGAACAAAATCAAGATAGCCCATCCAAAAAGAGATTATAACGGCAATATATTAAAGTGCTGTGGAATTTTTAAATCTGTTTATACAAACCAGACTAGGCTATGTGCGGGATCATAGGATATATAGGCGATAAAGATGTAACTCCTATTTTATTGAATGGGATAAGGAGGCTCGAATACAGAGGTTACGACTCTTGGGGTTTCGCTATTATTCAAGATGAAATCAGCTTAATAAAGAGCACAGGAAAGATAAGTGAAGACGAGTTAAATCCATTAGAACTAAAGGGAAAGATAGGCATTGCCCATACAAGATGGGCTACTCATGGCGGCGTTACAAAAGAGAATGCTCATCCACATACTTCATGTGAAAAAGAAATAGCTATAGTCCATAATGGGATAATAGAAAACTATCAAGAAATTAAGAGATCTTTATTGGCTGAAGGTCATAACTTCACAAGCCAGACTGACAGCGAGGTAATAGCACACCTTCTTGAGAGATATTATCGTAAGTCTAAGGACATAAAAAAGGCTCTTTTAGCAACTGTCAAGAAGATCAAGGGAAACTTTGCTTTCCTTGCAATCTTTCAAGATGATTCTAGCATGATAGTAGGAGCAAGAAAAGATTCTCCCCTTGTGGTAGGTATAGGAAAAGATGAATTCTTCTTGGCTAGCGATGTTCTCTCCTTTGTCGAGTACACTGATAAAGTGATCTTCTTGGATAACTTAGAGGCAGTGATGGCTAAAAAAGATTCATTGAGAATATTCGATTTTAAAGGGAAAGAAGTTCAAAAAGGTATAACACAAGTAGCATGGGAAGCTTACGATGTATCGAAGAAGGAGTTTGCTCATTATACCCTTAAGGAGATTTATGAGCAATCGAGCACTGTAAAGAGTTCACTTTACCAAGACCCAATAAAGTCAAGAGAGTTCTGTGAATCTATTAAGGGAGCTAAGAAATTGTTCATCACAGCTTCTGGTACTAGCTTTCATGCAGGGCTCTTAGCAAGGTACCTATTCTCAAAAATCTCAAAGGTTTATTGTGAAGCCATCTTGGCAAGTGAGTTCAGTCAGATAATAGATTGGGTAGACAAAGATGCAATTGTTCTAGCTATTTCTCAGAGTGGTGAGACTGCTGATGTTCTAAATGCTGTTAAGGAAGCGAAAGAAAAGGGAGCAAAGATCCTTTCCATAGTTAATGCCATGAATTCAACTCTCGATAGAGAGAGTGATCTCACACTTTATATAAACTGTGGTCCAGAGATAGGTGTTGCAGCAACTAAGAGCTTCACAGCTCAACTAACATTGATCTATCTTCTTGCCTTTACTATGGCTGATGAGGTTATTGGTGTAAATAAGCTTAGAAGGCTTAACGATTACGTTGAATCTATTCTCAAAGAAGAAGATAAGGTGATAGAGATAGCAGAGAAGTACAAAAGCATTAACGACTTTTACTTCATAGGCAGATCTATTCACTACCCAATAGCATTGGAGGGAGCTCTAAAGCTTAAAGAACTCTCTTACATTCATGCTGAGGGAATGGCTGCTGGGGAGTTAAAGCATGGTACTCTTGCTTTGATAGATAGCAAAACTCCTGTTGTAGTCCTTAACCCTCAGGATAATACTTACCATGAGACTCTTAGTAATGCATTGGAGATGAAGGCTAGAGGAGCGAAGATAATAGGAGTCTCAAATTTAAATAATGAAGTTTATGATGATCTCATCCTTTTGCCAAAGGTTGAAGAATCTCTCTACCCTATAATAGAAGTTATACCTATGCAGATGCTTGCATACCATATAGCCATCAATAGAGGGGCAGATGTCGATAGACCAAGGAATCTTGCAAAATCTGTTACTGTAAAGTAAGCCTCACTAAGTGGCTGTATAGACTATATCTCCCTCTCTAACTCTTTGAACTACCTTCAGACCTATAGATTTTCCAGCCTCAGCAAGTTGAACATCCTTATGCTGTATCTGCATCGACTCTACTATCTGCTCGAAGTTAGTTGTGCTACCCTTTATGAGAATCTTATCTCCAATTTTTATAGGTGCTTTTAGCTCTACAATAGCTACCTCTATCTTCGGATAATAATGTGTAATCTTTCCTAATTCCTTCATCACGTCTAACTATACTAACATGATGTATATTAAATTTAATAGTATCATGGAATAAAAATTTTCATATTGGAAATTGTAGATGAAGTGAAAGTCAAAATTCAATGGACTCGTATATGAAAAATCTATCGCGATGCCATTAAATAGCCCTTAATAAGTCAGCTATTGTTTTGGTAAATTATGCAATCAAAATTTTTGATTCTGCTCAGGATTATAGCTAATGTAAGCAAACAGTTTAATCTAACATATGTTTTTATATTGATGATTAGAAAAGGAATCTAATGAGCAAAGTCACTGAATTTGAGCATATCGCTCACGCAATAGTCGCCAAAAGACATCCTCCATTATACTTAATGCATATATTCAGAGCAAGGAAGTCGCATAATGTTGTTGCTGAATACATCAGACATTATTCAAAGAAGGGAGAGATCGTTTTTGATGTTCAGAATAATTCTACCCACCCATAATCCAAATCCCTAATTCATGGGTTCAAATCCACATATAGGCTAGCAATCCTTAACTACTCGATGCTCTTTGCCTAAATTATGGCATCAAGAACCTTCACTGTTTTGCTAAGGAAGGAAGAAGATTCTCAATGGATAATAGCAGAATGCCTTGAAGTGCAAGGTGCTGTAAGTCAAGGGAAGAATAGAGAAGAAGCATTAAGGAATATAAAAGAAGCTATTGAAGGCATAATAGAAGCTAGGGCTAAATTGTTGAGCGAAGAAGCCAAGGGAGCAGAGCTCGTTGAAATCACCATCAAAGAAGCTCCCAGTCTTGTCTTGGCGTGAAGTCATCAAAGCGTTACAGAAGGCTGGTTTTACCATAGCGCATCAAAAGGGTAGTCATATAATATTGAGCAAGCATGGTAAGTTCATAGCTGTACCAAAACATGAGGAAATAGCAAAGGGTACCTTGATGAGCATAATCAGGGATGCAGGGCTAACCAAGGAAGAGTTCCTTAAGCTCATTTAGAAGCGTTAGCCTTCTTTACTATCGGATAATAATGTCGAATTGGAAGCGTGTACTACATTAGAGCTATTTCTCAACATCTTTACTTTGTTTTGATCTTTTTACTTTACTTCTTCATGTAATCTTTGATGCCCTTTACCTTATCCTCCATAGTCCTAGGCTTGTCTCTTCTATCATCTATTCTAAGGTTAGATTCGACTCTTTTTATTCCAGATTTGAATAAAGCCTCATGGGCTACTCTTACTGCTTCTAATATAGTCTCGAGCTTATCTGCCTCAAGGACAGTGCCCATAGGAGTGACTTCATACTTTATGCCCTTTACTTCCTTTATGGCATTTATTGCCATGGCTATCTGCTTTCCTATGCTTGTTGTCCCTAATCCAATAGGAGTTATGCTAAAGTCAGCAATTACAACTATCCTTTCAGGGCTCATAAGGTCGTGTAAATAATTAAAGCTTAAAAAAGTTACCATTAAATTCTATAGTAAAGGTTTTAAGAATATTAAAGATGAGACACAATAAGTGGAAATAGATGGCTCAAAAAGTACCTCCTAGAGTTGAGGTTCAAAGGGATGAAAAATATCAAACGATCCTAGTTAGCGGTGTATTCGGGGGGCATAGGCCAGGATTTTTTGAGGCAATTCTCTATAGAGATGAATTAGTTGCAGATGAAGCATTAAGCACAGCAGTACCGTCTCCTGAAAAAGTATACTTAAGAAGAACTCTGCAATGCAGACTGGTTATGGACCCTTTTCAAGCGAAGAATTTCGCTCAATGGTTAATTCATCACATAAATGAGTATGAGAAGCTTTTCGGAAAGATACCGACACCTGAGGAAGTTAAACAGCATAGCAAAGGAGAAGGACCAAGTCCATATTTATGATAAAAAGGTGAACAGCATGGACATGTCACTTGAACCAAAATTAGAAAACCTTAATATTCCTAATCACATTCTAGATTACGCCGGGATTCCCTAGCCTGGTAAGCTAAGGAGACTTGACAAAGTCTCTACAGCCTAGTAAGGGGCAGATTCGAAGCCTAGGCCTGGAGTGTTCACAATTAGCCTGTGGCCTATTTAGGCCTCGTGGGTTCAAATCCCACTCCCGGCGCCTAATCACAGGCGCAACTCCTATAACAACGTTATATTTAAATCGGTAATTAGTTTAAGGTCAGGCTATGCTAAAAGGTGAAATGATATGATATACGATAGCATACTCGATCTGATCGGCAATACCCCGATGGTTAGAATCAACTCTCTAAACCCTAACAAGAACCTAGAGATTTACATCAAGCTTGAGAAGTTCAACGCTGCAGGCTCAGTAAAGGATAGGATAGCCAAATACATGATTGAATATGCAGAAAAGGATGGGTTGCTGACAAAGGATAAGATCGTCATAGAGCCGACAAGTGGTAATACAGGCATTGGATTGGCACTTGTATGCAGAGTCAAGGGATATGATTGCATACTTGTCATGCCTGAGACAATGACTATGGAGAGGAGGCAGATCCTCATCGCACTTGGTGCGAAGATCATTCTGACTGATGGTAAAAAGGGGATGGATGGCGCTGAAGACTACGCCAAGCGGCTCGTGGAGAAGTATCCACAAAAATACTTTATGCCCAACCAATTTGACAATAAATACAACGTGCTGGCACACTATGAGACCACAGCAGAGGAAATCTGGAGGGACACGAATGGCAGAATCACGCACTTCGTAGTTGGGCTTGGAACCTCAGGCACATCTGTAGGCGTATCTAAGAGGCTCAAAGAGTATAATCCGGATGTGAAGATCATTGGAGTTGCACCAGACCCATCAACACCGATCCAAGGCTTGAAGAACTTTGACATACAGTATGTTCCACAGATATGGGAGCCTGAGAGGGTCGATGAATTACATTACGTGACAATTAAGGATGCAGAGGAGTCTGCTCGACTTCTATCCCTTGGTGAGGGCATCTTCATCGGACCGAGCTCAGGTGCCATCTTCTATGTGGCTTTGAAGAAAGCCAAGGAGATTGATAGCGGTGTAATGGTTGTCATGGCACCTGATGGTGGTGAGAAATATCTGAGCACATCTCTATGTGAACCTGTCCAATGCCTAGAATGTGCCCAGAGATTCGGAATCAAATGTTCTTACTTTGATGGAAGGCCTATCATCGAAGCGAAAGCTCTTCCTCCTAAGCAAGTGTCTCCGTAAAGTTCTATCATCTATTGTGCTCTATGCTAAGCCGAGCTAATGATCAGTCATAGAATATTAGCCAGTTGCACAGTATCTTCTTCATAGTGCAAAAAATGTGATACCTGAAGGCGATGATTGTTAGTTTTCCAAATATGGCATATTTGCGGAATGTGTGAGAGTTAAAAGATTATTTACACTCTAACTCGACGCCTAATCTCAAGTACAAATCCTACGCTCTTTAAATTGAGATACTAACAAATAAGAAGCGAAAGTATTACTTCTTCCAGTATGATGGTGTTCCAAACTCTATTGTTGCATTTACGAATGCTTTTATGTGCTCTGTAGGAGTTTCTAACCAAAAGTCGCAACCTGGAGAGACGATATCTACACCATCATCTATAACCTTCTTTACAAACTCCCTTATCCTCTCTGGAGGTCCAAAGTGTATCACACCGTGGGCTGGAGTATTGCCCATCAATGCAACCTTTGGATTGACCTTCTCGACGATCTTCTTAGCTTCTTTGATGGATGTTCTCTCATCCACAGCAATACCTTTTGCTCCACATTCGGCCATCCTATCTACTATGAGCAATGCAGAACCACATATGTTAAGAATCGTGGGTAATTTTATATGGTTGATGAGCTCCTTTAAATAAGGCTTTAAAAATTCGTCCCATTGCTTTGGTGAGACGTTATCATTTGAACCACCCATCTCGTGGAATGTTATTATGTCAGCCCCTGCATCTTCAAAAAGCTTTAAGAGCTCTTTATAAATCGGCATGGATGCTTTAATAAATCCATGATTTTTTTCTGGATTTGTCCTTACCATCTTTAGAAAAACGATGCTATCCACCACGTAACTACTTATGCTCGTAAAGGGAGGGACTATGTATACATTGATCGGTACCTTGCCCTCAAATTCTTTCTTCAAGATTTTAATTGCGCCTATAATGGCAGGTACTCTGCCTGCAGTAGAGACATCTTTAGGTATCTTAATATCTGAAACATCTTTGGCATGAAAAGCCAGTGTAGATTGCAGAGATGGCCATTTTATCGTTTCTTCATGATAGTTTATGGTGGCTCCCATCAACTCTGCCTCCATAGTCATATCGAAAGGTATTGAAATGTTATCAAGATTACACAATTTATGTGCTGCAGAGCCAAGTTTCGCCATCTTTTCTGGATCTTTATGGGCTTGAGGCCAGTACGCATCATAAGCCTTCATGAAGTCTATCGTAGCCATGCTTACAGAGTTTACACAGGGAATTCTATCTAAAGACTCTTTGTTTCCATGTAAAGCTTCCATGACTCTATCATACGAGTTCATTTTCATCGTAAGACGCCATGTATTTGACCTATTTTAAGATATCTTAATATCTTAAATTCTTTTGCAACTGAAAGGTAATTTTAGCCTCTTGGAGAATTTCCTTTAATTTAAAGACTTTTCTTGGGCATTTTCTTTCACATCTCAAGCATAAAAAGAATCTTTGAGGTATTATAAGATGCATATATAAAAAATAAGATGTTATTACTTTAAATAGCAAATTTAATATACAACTTTTTCTCCCCCCTAAAGACATGATGAGCGAAAAAGAGAAAATTCTGAACAAACTTGCTACAGCTGTTGTCTTGGGCGATGAGAAGATGGCTGAAGAAGTGGCAAAAGAGGCTATTAGTGCTGGCTTAAAACCTTATGAAGCGATAATAAATGGACTGGCTGAAGGGATGAAAGTAGTTGGCGAAAAGTACGAATGCAAAGAATACTTCTTGCCAGAGGTTCTTCTATCAGCTGATGCAATGTATGCAGGACTGAACGTTTTACTCCCACTCATACCTACGTCTGAGAAAGGTGCAAAGGGGACTATAGTCATTGGTGTAGTAGAAGGAGACGTTCATGACATAGGCAAGAACATAGTGAAGGCAATGCTCACAGCATCAGGATATGAAGTATTGGACTTAGGAAGGGATGTTCCAACGAAAGAGTTCGTAGATTCAGCAAAGAAAGGAGGAGCTCAGGTAATTGCTATGTCAACTCTAATGACACCTACACTTATGTCGATGAAGTCTGTTGAAGACAAGCTAAAGGAAGAAGGGATGAAAGACAAGGTCAGGACAATCATAGGCGGTGGATCAGTCACAGATGAATGGAGATCAAAGATAGGATCAGACGCTTACGGAAAAGACGCTATGGAAGCAGTTGATAAAGTGAAGGTGCTGATCGGCCAGATCATGGAAGCCGTTAAAAAGATGAAAGAAGAGAAGAAGTTATAGTAAAACTCGGAGCGAATCTGAAACTTACTCCAAAATTGTCTTTATCAAAAGCGCAAAAAGCCCATTAACGTGCCAAACCCTAGACACTGTCCAATGGATGAAAGTATAGCGACCTTTATTTTTTATTATGGAAAGAAATAATCAACTTCTTGATCCAAACCTCTTAGCTGTTTCAACCATAGCTCTTATGTTAGCGATTGGAGTTGAAGGGACGAAACCACAACTCGGTTCAACTATATCAACGCCAGCTTCAATAGCCTTCTTTACTTCAGCTTTGATTTCATCAGGTAAGCCGAATAATAATGTGAGTTTTGAGCTTACATTGCCTAAAATCTTTACATCGCCTACAAGAGGTTTGATCTTAGCAACATCCACATTCTCTTCAACACTTATCCCATTATAGCCACACTCTGCCATATCGGAGATTATGGGCTCAGTTTTTCCACATATATGTAAAAGCTTTATACCTCCTAGATTATCAGCCACTTTAGTTAATGCAGGCATAGCAAACTGCTTGAATGTATCAGGTTTTATTTGATCAGGAGAGGCAACAGGATCGCTTACTTGTACTATATCAGAACCAGCTCTATACTGGGCTTTACCATATTCTATAATGAAATCTGTTGCAAAATCAACAAACGGTCTTACATAGTCACGCTCTTTTATAGTCCACATCAAGAGCTTCTCTGTACCAACTAGCAAGCTGGCAAGAGTTAGAGGCCCCATAATAAGACTTGATATTGGTAAAAAGTCACCAACTCTCTCCCTAACTATCCTTATAGCCTTTAATACAACTGGGATTCTGCCCAATTCAAGTATGTTATCAGGCATCTTAAGTTCTTCAGGATTTTTATAAGGCTGATCTATAATCCAAGGAATCGATTCAATTCCTCCAAACTTCACTTTACATCCTAGAGCTTCAGCCTCTACCACAAAATCGAAGGGGATTCTTACACATTCAATTTTTCCTAATTCATAACTCGCTATAGCTAATCTAGCCATCTTTTCAGGATCTTTATGAGCCTCCGGCCAGAAGACTCTTGTAACATGCTGCATCTCAGTTGTTACTGTTGCTCCACAACCTGCGAGGGATGTAACTGGTAATCTATCCAATTTTCCTCCCATCAATGCTACAAATACTCTCGTCTTAGGACTGAACTTTTTCATCTTTACACACTTGCTATGGGGCTTAATGACAATTCTTTATAAATTATGCCACTTTAATGAGATTCATCTAAAGCAGATTAGAATCTTATGAATAATTCTGGATTGATTAATCCTCTCAAATATGGTAAGATCGTAATGACTGGAAAAGGTTTTTAAAACCTCGGTTTTAATAAAAGGGGTGATTAATGATGACATACAAAACTGTACCTCAGGATAAGATGACACCTTATGAAAGGATAATGGCCGTCCTTGCAGGAAAAAAGGAAACAATCGATCGGCTTCCAGCCTTTAGTTGCATTACTACTTACACGATACATGGTATGGAAATCTTTGATGCATATTGGCCGGAAGCTCACAAAAATCCAGAAAAGATGGCTAAGTTGGGCGCAGCTCTTCATGAGCTTACTGGCTTAGAAAACGTCGAGGTACCATTTGAACTAACCCTCGAGGCCGAGGCACTTGGAATTGAACTAGAATTCTTTGAGGGCAAGATAAAGTGGCCTTCAGTCAGAGGGTATTGGGTTAAGAAGGTAGAAGACCTTAAGATCCCAGAAAGACCAGAGGAGATGAGAGAAAGGGGAAGGGTTCCTGTTGTCTGTGAAGCAATTAAAATTCTAAAGAAAAGATACGGGGAGAAAGTTCCAGTACTTGCCAATATAGACTTCCCATACCAGGCTATTGGTGGTTATATAGTTGATACTTCCACATGGTACAAATACATGAGGAGCGAACCTGAACAAGCTCATAGATTTATGAGTGTGCTTACGCCACTCTTCACTGAGGTTGCTATTGCATACTTGGAGGCAGGTGCAGATGTGGTCACCTATAGAGAGGAGGCCTCTTCACTCGCTAATATTCACCCAAAGACTTTCCGTGAATTTGTTATGCCTTATCTTAAGGATTCGATAGCTCATGCAAAAAAGTATGGCCGTGTAATTCTTCATTGTTGTGGTGAGTTGTGGTCACCAAGTGTTGAGAATGTGAGTGGACTTATCGAATGTGACCCTGATGCCATCACGGTCGAGGAAGCTACACCAATGATTAGAGTAAGGGAAATCGCCAATAAGCTAAAAGGTCCATGGTACCCAGTAGGTGGGAATTTGAGTGCTTTCGAGGTCTTGTTCAAGGGACCTATTGAAAAAATAAGGGATAGAATCAAGAAAGTCATAGAAGACGGTGTTGATATGCCTATGGCTGGCTGTGACATCTGGATGGAGACCCCTAGTGAACATATGAAAGCATTCGTAGATGCCGTAATCGAATTTGGAACTCCGCCGCCGTGGCAGAGGGGCTGAGCAAAGTTTAAGGTAGGTGTCTTAAAATGGGCTATCCATTACAGATGAAGGAGTATAAGATTCAAAGTAAGATAGGAGATAGCTTAAAAGTTAGAATCGAAAAAGTAGGCGTAGGAGAGAGAGCAGACATTCTCTATAGAATAATTCGTGGCGAAGATAGACGAAACATAGATCCAGATAAAGTTGTCCTCTATAAAGAGGAGTTAGAGAAGCTCATCGAGTTTCTGAAAGAGGATTTCCTCAAAAAGGAGTTCCCAGAATAAGGCTAGCCATACAACATCTCTCTAATGAGAAGATAAGAAAAACCATCAAAAGAGTCATTGATGAAAGTACACTGATGTAGTTTGCCTGAATGTGATTACTTGCTCGTAGATGATAACACTAAAGTATTTTATTTTTGATTAAGTGTAATCGTTATCTTAGTATATTTATTAGATGATTTGCCCATAATTTATGAACTATATTTTAAGAATCTTATAGAGAGTTAGCGAAACCTTTATTTAATATATCTGTTTAGGGCTTTTTGATCGCAATGTCTTCAAATCCAGAGAAATTTGAAGTAATCTTTCTCCCTCATGGAAGGCGAGATTTCTTTTCATCCGGCATTACTGCGATGGACGCGGCTAAGGAATTGGCTGTAGACATATCTTCAGTCTGTGGAGGAAAGGGAACATGTGGTAAATGTAAAGTTAGAATCGATGAAGGGATAGAGTCGCTAGGACCTTTAAAGCCTGCTGAGTCAAAACATCTTACAAAAGACTTGATCGATGAAGGCTATAGATTAGCATGCTTAGTAAAGGTTAGGGCACCTTTAAAAATCTACGTTCCTGAAATAAGCAGAGTAGGAAAGCAAAGATTACAAACTGAGGGACTTGAGGTACCTGTAACACCAAATCCATTGGTCAGAAAATACTTCGTGAAGATGCCAATACCTACATTGCATGATGTAAGATCTGATGAGGATAGACTTCTAGACACATTAAAGGAGCAGCATAACATTGACCCCAATAAATTGATAATCGATTACGAGATAGCGAACGATTTCCCTAAAATAATAAGAGCGGCAAACTGGGAAGTAACAACTGTAGCATGGAACAATCGTATCATAGCTATTGAGCCTGGGAACACTTCTGATAGATGCTTTGGATTCGCTGTTGACATAGGTAGTACGAAGCTGGCTGGCTTTTTGATGGACTTGAATGCAGGTAAGGTTGTATCACTTGCTGCGAGAATGAACCCTCAAATTCCAATGGGTGAGGACATTCTATCAAGGATAACTTTCGCCATGATGCATGGTTTAGAGGGCCAGGATAAGCTTCAAAAAGCAGTTGTAGGGGGAATCAATGAAATGATTGAAGAGTGCTGTCAAAAGGCTAACGTGAAGACTGAAGAAATCTATGATCTTACCTTTGTAGGCAATACAGCTATGCAGATGTTCTTTCTCAAATTATGGCCTCAATACACAGCTTTCTCTCCATATCCTCCTGTGTTGAGGCGTGGAGTTGATGTCCCTTCAACAAAGATAGGTCTAAAGTCCTATAGAAATGCAAATGTTCACTACCTTCCTGTTATAGGCGGATTCGTTGGGGCTGACAGCGTGGCAGATATTATGGCTGTAGAGATATTCAAATCAGATAAAATCATAATGGATATAGATATAGGCACGAACACGGAGATAGCTATAGGTAACAAAGACTTAGTTATGATGGACTCATGCGCATCTGGCCCAGCCTTTGAAGGTATGGAGATCAAGTTCGGTATGAGGGCTGCAACAGGTGCTATTGAGAAGATAACCATCGACCCATCTAGCTTAGAACTCAACTCTAGGACTATAGGAGATGCGCCAGCAGTCGGAATATGTGGTTCAGGGTTAGTCGATATTCCAGCTGAGCTTCTAAAATCAGGATTAATAGATATTAGAGGAAGATTCGTCGAGAGGATGGCAAAAGAGACTGATAGGCTGAGAAAAGGACCCACTGGACTGTGGGAGTATGTAGTAGCTTGGAAAGAAGAAACTGCTGCTGGTGTTGATGTAGTTTTCACACATGCAGACTTAAGAGAGTTGCAGAAAGCAAAGGCAGCCATGCACTGTGGTTCAGAGCTCATGATGAGAGCTATGGGCTACACCGAGAAGGATATATCTGATCTGTATGTAGCTGGTGCCTTTGGAAACTACATAGATCCTGAGAATGCTAGAACAATAGGTATGTACCCTGAGTTTCCTACTGAACATATTCACTTCGTCGGCAATACTGCAGGAACAGGTTCAAGAATGTGCTTGATCTCAAAAGAGATGAGAGATTATGCTGGAGAGATAGCGACAAAAGTAAAGTACTATGAGTTAGCTGTCGAAAAGGACTTCCAGAATGAATATATTAGGGCAACTTATCTTCCATACATCGACCTTAACAAGTATCCTATCACAAAAGATCTGCTACTAAGACTTGGTCGCATCGATGAACAAGGAAAATTCATCTACCCAGAATAAACAACGAAGATTGTTAATGAATATAATTGTACCCTAACCCTAGGGTACGATATTTTCTTATAATTGTAGCTTAGCTATTTTAACAGCCATCTTCACGACTTCAACAGCATTTTTTCCAAGAAGTGTGATCATAGGCTCCTTTCCCCAATCTCCTTTATGATATATTATATCTGGCACCTTGCCTATCTTTTTTACAGCCTGCTCAGCACCCCAAATCATGCTCATGCCTTCTATCTCTTTAGTCTCAGGAGGCTCTTTCTTTCTATCATAAAAAGAAACGATCAATCCTTGCTCTTTACAAGCCTCTATAAGCCTCTCTGAGTACTTTATGTTCATACCGGCTCTTATTGAACTATCATACTTCATAACTGTCAGAACGGTTCTTGCTATATGTGATGATGCACCAAATTCAGGACATGATGAAGCTTTTGCACTCTTTCCAATTCTAACAATACGGCCTGGTATTGCTGCTACATCTATAATGCTATCTGCTAAAGGTAGAGCCATGGCAACATTGGTCTGAGATTCAGGGATCAATTCTGAGAATTCTTGATGAGATTCTAATATTGCTACTGCTTCTTTGATATTTTCTATCACTTGATACTTCTCAGCCTCATTGTAAAGATGAGCCATAGGATTTACAGGTCCACAACCATGACCTATATTAAATCCAAACCTTATAGCTTTAGTTATAAAATCCTTAGCATGCTTTACTGCATCGACTATGCTCTTCCCTTTAGCCAGTTCTGCTGCAATGGCTGAGGCAAAGCAACAACCTGCCCCATGAGTTGTCTTAGTGCTAATCCTATTTTCTTCAAAGATCTTAAAATCACCATCAAAATAAAGAAGATCTAAAGCCTTTTTATCAGAAAAAGCATGACCGCCTTTTATTACTACAGCTTTGGGTCCAAGCTCAGAGATCTTCTTTGCAGCTTCTTTTGCATCATCCATGGTCTTTATCTTAATTCCTGATATCGTCTCTGCTTCAATAGAGTTGGGCGTTACTATTGTTGCCAAGGGGAAAAGAAATTTGATCAAAGCACTTTTAGCATCTAATTCAAGAAGAGTTGCTCCACTCTTTGTAGCCATTACAGGGTCTATCACTAAAGGGAAATTTTGCTTTCTTATTTCATCAGATACAACTTCTATTATCTCCTTTTTATGGAGCATGCCTGTCTTTACCACATCTATACCAATATCGCTAACCAAAGCATCTATCTGAGCTTTTATCATGTTTATTGGTAAATCATGAATCTTTTTGAGTTCTATAGTATTTTGTGCAGTTACAGAAGTTATAACTGTCATACCATAAACGCCTAAAGCTGAGAAGGTCTTCAGATCAGCCTGTATTCCAGCTCCGCCGTCAGGGTCTGAGCCAGCTATGCTTAAAACTCTTGGAATCATTCCACATCAACCGACTGAGAATGCTAGATTATTATTTATAGGACATAGATAAAATGTTTGTATCTTAGTAATTCTGTTATTTGTGGATAATATACCTCTTCTCTTTAGCCTGCTGTTGCTAAATAGCCTATTAGTATAACAAAATGAGAGTTAATTTAATTGAACTAATGAAGATTTAGTTAAGCTTTAAGTTTTTAGAAACCTTTATCTTAGAAAACCTAACGTAATAAAATATGCCAAAATGGATCTTTGTTACTGGAGGCGTGATGTCAGGCTTAGGTAAGGGTATCGTAACTGCCTCTATAGCAAGACTCCTCACGATGACAGGGTTAAAGGTCTCAGCCGCAAAGATCGATCCATACTTAAATGTGGATGCTGGCACACTAAACCCTATAGCTCATGGAGAAGTATTCGTCTGTGATGATGGTTCTGAATGTGATATGGATTTAGGGCATTATGAGAGGTTTCTTGATAAGCCCTTAACACATTATCATAACATTACGAGTGGTCAGGTTTACTTACAAGTTATAAAGGATGAAAGGAAGGGAAACTATCTTGGACAATGTGTCCAGATAATTCCTCATCTAACGAATGAAATAAAGAGGCGCATAAGGCTCGTTGCTGAAATAGATAATGCTGAATGTGTGGTTATAGAGTGTGGTGGAACTGTTGGCGATATAGAGGGTTTACCTTTCTTAGAGGCTTTAAGGCAGATGAGGCTTGAGGAAGGGTCTTCCAACACTCTATTCGTTCATGTAACTTTAGTTCCAGCCTTAGATGTTGTCGGTGAGCAGAAGACCAAGCCTACTCAGCATAGCGTCCAAGAGTTGAGAAGGATAGGCATTCAGCCTGATATAATCGTAGCCAGAAGTGAGAAGCCTTTAACAAAGGAGGCGAAGAACAAGATAGCCCTTTTCACCAGCGTAGACTTTAAGAGCGTAATTTCTAACCCTGACGTTGAATCTATATACATCGTGCCCGAGAATCTTGCCTCTGAAGGAATCGCCTCAACAGTATGTGAGAAGCTTCAGCTGAGCAATAAAGAGATTCATTGGGGAGAATGGAAGAAAGTATCTGAATCTTTCATCAGAAATAAAGAGGAAGTTCGAATAGCTATGGTCGGCAAATATACAGCACTTACAGACAGTTACGTCAGCATAAATCATGCATTGGCTCATGCAGGGGCTCAGTTAGGCTTGAAGGTAAAGGTGAGATGGATTGAGGCTGAAGATTTTGAGAATCAAGGAGAGTCTTTTGAAGAATTAGAAAAGTATCATGGTGTACTTGTACCAGGAGGTTTTGGAAAAAGAGGAAGTGAGGGGAAGATAATTGTGGCAAACTATTGTAGAGAGAAAGGAATACCTTATCTAGGCTTATGCTTTGGCTTTCAATTGGCTTTAGTATCCTTTGCAAGGCATGCTTGTGGTTTAGAAAATGCCAACTCAACAGAGCTCGATCCTAATACTCCTCATCCTGTTATAGACCTATTGCCCGAGCAGAGAGATATAAAGGACTTAGGAGCTACAATGAGGTTAGGCGGTCATGAAATAAACTTGGTTGAAGGGACTCTTGCTTTTAGATTGTATCAAAGAAAGGTCATAAGAGAAAGGCATAGGCACAGATATGAATTTAATCAGAACTATAAGGAGACCTTTGAGAGAAATGGGATGGTATTCTCAGGGTTTAGTGATGAAGGCAAAAGAGTTGAAATAATGGAGATTCAAAATCATCCCTTCTATCTAGCCACTCAGTACCATGCTGAGTTCATCAGCAGACCTGGCAAGGCAGAGCCTGTATTCTTAGGATTATTGGAAGCATCTCTGAAAAGGAAGTATGCTATTCATCCTATGGTTGCTCATGCTTAATTTTAACATATTGATAGTTAACGCACGATGGGGTACATAGTTACAGCAAGATCGGCTATATCAACATGGCAACGACCTATTTTGCTTATTGATGCAAATATAGATGAAAGTCCCGTGAAAACTTCTAGAGGCTGATTAGGGATCGATTTTTCATACTCACTCAGTTTTAGCGATAGAGTAGCAAAGAGTTTTACCACTTGCCTAGCATCCTTCACGTCTTTCATCAAAAAAGCCTTTACTGAAAAGTCTTGCATCTTCTCTAAAATCTCTCCAGACTCTTTAAGCATAATCTTGAGATTATCATTTAAATGGAATTTGGGCAATCCCAACACAGTCTTTGCCATCTCAACAGAAGCATCCCCAATTGTCTCTAGCAGACTTGACGCAACACGGTAATCCAAGCAATCTATCTGGTTCAATTCAAGCTTATTTAACAGCCTAGAGTCCAAAAGTGCACTTCTGATAAGCCTCACTAGAAGAAAGTGAAGTCTATCGACTTCATCATCCCTCTCAGCTACGACTTTGACAAAACGTTCATCACTCTCTATCAAGGAAGTTATAGCATCCTTATGCATACCTCTTGATATCATATGCATTCTACGAAGGATCTTCTCTGGGGTAAGAGTTGTTGGCTCAAGTAAGAATTGAGTGATCATCGATCGTGCATCCTCCTCAACTATCTCAAGACCTATTAACTGTCTTACAGCTTTCTTAATCTTTTCTCTATCCTCATAGGTTATCCTTTCTTTACCCTGAATTTTGATTAAATCATAGCCTAAAAGATAATTGCCTGTGATCTCGTTTATCAAGTATTCTATGTACTCTGCTGGATATTGTATAGTAATCTCACGTATCGGTTTCTCCTCCTTCTGAAAAGGGTATATGATAAGAAATCCATCCTTTCTTGCTTCAACTGTAAGGATGCTACCTCTTTTCACCATGTTCTGCTTTACCCATTCTTTTGGTAGGGATATAAGAAGGGTCCCACCACCCATCTCTTGAACCTTACGTACTTCCATGCTTACACCAGCTTACTATAATGCTCTATATAGATAAACATTTTAAGCTTATATGCTATATTAATACTCGTTTCTCCCATTTAATCGAAATTCACCTAAGATTTAGGCTCAATTAGATCAGCTAAATAAATAGAAGTCTAGAGGGATTTATTCTATCTATAGATTAATTTAATAAAAAGGATTAATTCTTATCAGGCTATGGAGGCTTCAGCCTTTTCTCCATCACATATAACTGGATTCTTTGAAATCGTGGATGAGCAACCTGAACCAGTTTTAAAAGGATCAAGAGGTGCGGGCATATCCTTAAGCAAAGGTGTAAAGACTCATGTGAAGATGATAGAATCATCAAATCCTAAGTTAGAAGTTAGTGTGAATGGCAAAACTTTGAAATCAACTCAACTCACAAGATATGTGATAGATGCCTTTTTACCTAAAAGTGATAGAAAATACTCTATTTTTGTTGATCATGATATGCAAGTACCTATGGGCTCAGGTTTTGGCTCTAGTGGAGCTTGTGCCCTAGGCTTATCATTAGCCCTTAACGAAGCTTTAGGGATTGGTCTATCAAAGTTTGAAGCCACGTGTATTGCTCATAAAGCTGAGATAAAGTGTAAGACTGGATTAGGTACTGTTATAGCTGAAACTTATGGTGGATTTGAAGTTAGGGTTAAAGCTGGAGCTCCAAGTATAGGAGAAATAAAGCAGATTCCCATAGGCAATGATTACTTAGTTATATGTTTAAGCCTTGGTCCAATTTCTACTAAAGCTATATTAAGCAATAAGAGCTTGCGTGGTCGCATAAATGAAGCTGGTAAAGGATTGGTCGATCGTTTGATATCAGAGCCAAGCCCTGAAAATTTTATGATTTTATCGAGAGAATTCTCTGATTCGCTTAACATCTTCACCGATAGAATGAAGAAGGTTTTGAATGAGGTTGATGATCATGGCTTTTTATGTAGCATGGCTATGATAGGTGAAACTATCTTCTCTTTTACAAAAAAGAGTGAGGCAGAAGAGCTAGTTAAGATATTTCATAAGAATGCAAGATCAAATGACTATGTAATTTTTTGCTCTATCGATAAGGAGGGGGCTAGACTTCTATGAAGGAAGAGATAGAGATTCCTCAAGACCATCCAAGGGCTGATTCTTTAAGGATTCGTGAAAAGCTTGTCTCGAATTATAGACTTGGTATAGTTGTCCCTCAAGGTTTGATAGCCCATGGGAGAGGGGAAGCCTTCGACTACCTTCTTGGTGAAAGGACGATAAAACCTGCCTTTAAGGCAATAACTGCTGCAGGAGCAGCCATGCTTCTTGCTAAGCATCCTGTAATATCTGTCAATGGCAATTCCTCAGCCTTAGCTGCTAAAGAGCTGGTAGAGCTAGCTAATATTACTGGGAGTAAGATCGAAGTAAACCTATTTTACCGCTCTCTTGAAAGGGAGATAGCTATAGAAAAGGCTTTGATGAATGCTGGAGCAAAGGAAGTTCTAGGCATTGGGAATAAAGCATCTGCAAGGATACCAGAGCTAAGTAGCGAGCGTAGGAAAGTAGACGTGAGAGGCATATACTCTGCAGATTTAGTGTTAGTCCCATTAGAAGATGGCGATAGAACAGAAGCCCTTAGGAAGATGGGAAAGAATGTTATAGCTATAGATCTTAACCCCCTCTCACGCACAGCATGCTATGCATCTATCACTATAGTAGACAATATAGTCCGAGCCCTTCCTTTGCTAATAGATGAAGTTCAAAGGCTAAAGATCAAAGATAAAAAAGAGCTCTGGAGGATCATTAAAAGGTTCGATAATGAGAAGAACTTAGGAGATTGCATCAGATTCATGGCAAAAAGGTTGATGGAGATTAAAAAGAGAAAATCAATTTATCCAGAAGCCTTAGAAAGATTATTAAAATTCTAATTTATCAACGAGGTAAATTCGAGCTTATGTCCATGAATTATAAAGGATTAGAAAAATATACTGTTTTGAGATTAATTAAAGATTATTTGAAAGAGGATTTGACCTATAATTCTGGAAGAATTTTTGGCTCTATGTGCACTTCCCCTCATTCCTTTGCGAAGAAAATCTTCATCAAAGCCATAGAAAAGAATCTTGGAGATGCAGGTCTCTTTCCCGGGACGATGAAGCTTGAGCAGGAGGCTATAAGAATGATAGGCTCATTGCTCTCAAAACAAGATGCATCAGGGTACATAGTCTCAGGAGGAACTGAAGCGAACTTGATGGCTATGTGGGCTGCAAGGAATTTAGCTAAAAAAGATAGACCTGAAGTCATTGCTCCAAAATCAGCTCATTTTTCATTTGATAAAGCTGCAGACTTACTTGGGCTAAAGTTAGTAAAAATTGAACTTGATGAGAATTTTCAAGTTAACACAAAAGCTGTGAAGGAGGCTATCAATAGAAATACAATAGCCATAGTAGGTATGGCAGGATCGACCGAATTGGGGGTTGTAGACCCTATATCAGAGCTATCAGAGATAGCTTTGGATAATGGTATATATCTTCATATAGATGCATCTTTTGGGGGCTTTGTATTACCATTCTTGAGGGATATTGGTTATAATATTCCAGAATTTGACTTCAATTTAAAAGGAGTTTGCTCTATTACCATCGATTCTCATAAGATGGGACTTGCCCCTATACCAGCCGGTGGGATACTATTCAGAGATTCAGAGTCTATAAAATCTGTGAGCATAAGAGTTCCGTATCTCTCAGGAGGAGAAATAACTCAAGGTACGATTTTAGGCACAAGGTCTGGTGCATCAGCAGTAGCTGTGTGGGCTCTCCTCAAACATATGGGTAGGGAAGGTTACCAGAAAGTGGTGAAGAGGTGCATGGATTTAACGAATATGATCGTAAGAAGGGTTAAAAAGTCGAAGAAGGTTTATTTGATCATAAATCCTATTATGAACATAGTGGGTTTAGCCTCTCATTCTTTGGAGCCTAAGCAATTGGCAGATGGATTAAGGAGAAGAGGATGGGCTGTCTCATTCACTCCAACTCATATAAGGTTGGTAATAATGCCTCATATTAAGAAGAAGCATATTATAAGATTCTTGTCAGATCTGGAAGAATTGGCTTAAGGATGATGAAGAATGGAGAAAGGAAAGCTAAGGATTGAGGATATAGTGATGATGAAAGGAAAAAGGAAGATTGCTATGATTACTGCATATGATTATCCTACAGCTCTTCTTGCAGATAAGGCTGGCATAGATATCATACTTGTTGGCGATACTTGTAGCATGGTAGTATTAGGATACGACTCAACCTTACCTATAACTATGGATGAAATGATTTATCATTGTAAGGCTGTGAAGAGAGGAGTGAAGCATGCCCTAATAGTTGGGGATATGCCCTTTATGTCCTTTAATGTGAATAAAGAAGACTCTATAAGAAATGCAGGTCGATTCATAAAAGAAGGAGGTTGTGATGCTGTAAAGCTTGAAGGTGGGATCATCATAAAGGATACTGTCAAAGCTATAAATGATGCAGGAATTCCTGTGATGGGGCATGTCGGACTTGCTCCACAGACAGCAACTTTTTTGAGCGGTTATAAAGTTCAAGGAAAAGAGGCAATAAAAGCCATGAAGATAATTCAAGATGCAAAGGCTATCGAAGATTCAGGAGCCTTCTCTATAGTTCTTGAATCTTTAACATCTGAAGTTGCAAAGATAATTACTCATGAATTGAGCATCCCAACGATTGGCATAGGCGCAGGTCTAGACTGTGATGGACAAGTACTTGTTTTACATGATCTTCTCGGCTTATTCGATAAATTCACACCAAAGTTTGTAAAAAAGTATGCCAATTTGAGCGAAGAGATTCTTAAAGCTTTAGAGACATATAGAGATGAAGTCCAGAAAGGAATATTTCCTGATGACCAACATTCCTATCATATGGATAAAGCTGAGTTTGATAAGCTTCAAGAAATGCTCAAGAAAAGCTATGGCAATAGGTAATATAAAATGAGTACTCATCCTTCTAAGGATATAATTGGTACAAAGGGAGAGGAGCTGAAAGGGAAAAAAATAGCTTTATGCATAACTAGTAGCATAGCTGCATCTGAGTGCCCGAAGATAGCCCGTGAGCTTATGAGACATGGAGCCGAAGTTTATACAGTAATGTCAAAAAAAGCTCAAGAAATAATACACCCAAATTTAATGGAATGGGCTACAGGAAATCCTGTAGTAACGGAATTGACTGGTAAGATAGAGCATGTATCCTTGGCTGGAATTCATGAAAATAAAGTCGATTTGATTCTAGTTTCTCCTTCTACTGCAAATACTATAAGCAAGATTGCATGTGGCATAGATGATACTCCTGTCACTACAGTTGTATCAACAGCTTTTGGTTCTAAGATACCCATTATCATAGTACCGGCTATGCATGAGTCTTTATACTATCATCCAATAGTTATTGAGAACATAAAGAAGCTAGAATCATTGGGTGTTGAGTTCATCAATCCTAGAATAGAGGAAGGAAAGGCAAAGATGGCAAGCTTGGATGATATAGTTGAAGTAGTCATAAGAAGATTGTCTATTAAAAGTATGAGGGGGATTAAAATGCTTGTTACTGCTGGTCCAACTTTAGAATACATAGATCCTATAAGGATCATAACGAACAAGAGTTCAGGAAAGATGGGAGTTGCCATCGCTAATGAAGCTTTAAGGAGAGGAGCAGATGTTACCTTGATATACGGTCATGGTATAGTATCTCCTCCTCAAGGTGCAAGAGTTATAAGTGTTGAGACTACTGAAGAGATGTATAATGAAGTTATTTCTGAGCTCAAGGCTAAAGATTATAATGTATTAATAGCTACAAGTGCTGTTACAGATTTTATTCCTGAGAAAAAGTATGATTACAAATTGCCTAGTAGAGAGATTCATGAATTAAGTATAAAGCTTAAGCCTCTACCAAAGATGATAGATAAAGTTAAGGAATTGTCTCTAAAAACATTCTTAGTAGCCTTTAAAGCAGATTATGGATTATCTGATGAGGAGCTTATTGATAGTGCTTATGGGCTTCTAAAAGCATCTAATGCTGATCTAGTTGTAGCAAATGATGTAAGTAGGAAAGGCTCTGGCTTTAGAGTTGATACGAATGAAGTATTCATAGTAGATAGGGCTCGCAATGCTATTCATATTCCTCTCTCTTCAAAGCAAGCTATAGCGAGTAATTTACTTGATATAATCATAAAGAGTATGAAAGAAAAGTAATCCAATCACCAAAATAAGGAGACTTCATAATTCTTAACTTATTTTGCTTACCCAACTATCAAGAGCTCTTTTGGAAAATTTGTGAAGGGCTTTGCTCTTTTTGATACCAATATAGTGTCCTCTACTCTAATTCCAAATTTATTTGGCATATATACGCCAGGCTCTACAGTTACAACATCATTCTTTTTTAGAACTTCTTTACCATTCATCCTTAACCAAGGAGGCTCATGGACATCTAAACCTACACCATGCCCTGTACCATGAATAAAGAACTTACCATATTTCTCATCAATTATATCTCTTACCTTTTTATCAACTTCTCCAGTAACAACATCTGGCTTTGTTGATCTTATGCCCTCTTCCTGGGCAGATTTGACTATTTCATAAACTCTTTTTACTTCATCATCAACTCTTCTTACAGCAAAAGTTCTAGTAGTATCAACTACATAACCATTAAACCTTATCACTAGATCGATGATAACAACATCTCCATCTGAAAATCTTCTATCTGTCAAATCTGCATGAGGGAAGGCTGAGTTAGGTCCTGATGCAACTATTATAGGGTTTTGAGTGGAAGCATAAGATGGTATATCACAATTGGACGCTATGATTTTAGCTAATAGCTCAGCTGCCAGCTCCCTCTCTCTGATTCTAGGTCTAATAAGAGTTGATGCATAATCATACAATTTGTCTGCTATCTTACCAGCTTGAGCAATATTATATATCTCATCCTCATCCTTAATCCTTCTCACAGAATAGAATAGTTCTGGGTTAAATATGGCATCTTTTTTTAGAGCTTTCTTAATGGCAAATTGTAAAGGCATATTCACATCATCAAAGCATACTTTGCCCTTAGAGCCAATATGCTCTAAAACTAAATCCTTTAAGCTCTCCCCCATTTTACTAATGATTACATCACAATCCTTTGCATGCTTTTTCGCTCTCTCACCCTCTAAAGGGTTTGTTAGTAGGGTAGTGCCATCCTCTCTTATGATGACAGTTCCATTGCCCCAAAAGCCAGTGGTATAAAATACGTTTTGAGGAGTGGCTGAAGCCACTATTGCACAGCCATTCTTCCTTGCAGCTTCTAAGAGCGCCGCTCTTCTTTTTTTGAACATGTTTTTTTATAGAATTGTGATGCAGTTAATAAGTTTGGCTTAGGACTATCTTTATCATTTAAAAACTTGTATTATATTGATCACACATAAAGCCAAAAATTTGTAGTTTTATGCTTATAAACTATAGTAAAGAACATATAATAGCAATAATGTTTAAGAAAGATAATATGGGCTTAATCGAAGATGGATTTTTTGATTCTTTAGCCATTTTGCTCTTTTTACTTCGAACAAAGGCGTGATAAAAATGGCATCCAACTTCGAGACAAGCACTCACATAAAAAGACTAGAGATCTATAACTTTAAGTCTTTTAGAAGGGTTTCTTTGCAACTTGAGGGAGGGTTAAATGTTATCACTGGTCCTAATGGCTCTGGCAAAAGTAATATCATAGATGCCATTAGGTTTTGCTTAGGAGAGAATAGTCCGAAGGCTTTGAGGGTGAGCAAACTATCATCTCTAATATCAGACATTATTCCTGAGACAAAGAATCGAAGTGCAAGAGTGAATATATTATTCGACAACTTCATGAAGGCTATTCCCATAGATTCTGAAAACGTAAGCATATCGAGAGAGCTGAAAGAAAATGGAGAGAGCACATATTTTTTGAATGGGAAGCGTGTTCAAAAGGGCTCTCTGTCAGAAATTCTTAATCTAGCCTTGATCTCTCCAGAGGGTCTTAATGTAATACCTCAAGGAATGGTGACTAGGATTTCTGAATTATCACCTGATGAAAAGCGTAGATTGATAGAAGGCATAGTTGGTATTGCACAGTTTGATGAGAAGAAAGCTGAGGCTGAGAGGCAACTAAGAGAAGCTGACCTCAGGTTGCAAGTAGCTCTAGCCAGGATAGATGAGATCAAGAACAGAGTAGATGCATTAGAAAGCGAGAGGAACGATCAGATAAGGCTAAAGCATTTAGAGGAAGAAATAAGATGGCTAAAATCTGTAATATTATCTAAAAATCTGTCATCTACTAGAGATAAAATCTTTGGGCAAAGAGATAAAATTGATAAAGGCTCTAAGGAATTGCAAGATTTAAGGTCTAAGCTGGAAAGCATAAGAAGTCAGATAAAATCCTTAGAAGATGAGCGCAATGTATTCATTGCAAACGTTCTTGACGAGTCTGGGGCAAAGAATGTAGAGTTACAGTTCTCCATAGCAAAGCTATCGAACGAAATAGACAGGCTAAATACTAGGATAAAAGACGATGAGATAATTGTTAAAAGAATAGATGAAACTTTACCAACTCTTTATAGAATGAAAGATGAAAAGCTAAAGGAGGTAGAGGCTTCAGAGAGCATAGTCAAAGAGCTGGGAGAGAAGCTAGGAGAATTGGAGAGGAATAAAGATGAAGCCATTAAAAACCTTTCATCAGCTCAAAATAGGATAGAAGAGCTGAATGGTTACTTATCAAAGGCTATTCTTAGCTCTGAGATGTTACAAAAAAGGGTAATGAAGCAAAGAGAGATAATTGAAAGAGTATCGGATAAAATTTCTGAACTAGAGAAAAATCAATCAGACATCTCAGAAAAGCTTAATGCCTTAAGAGACAAGAATGGCTCCTTCTCTGAAACTTTGAATCAATTAGAAAAGAATCTCTCAGAGCTTCAAGGCTTAAAAAATGCAGAGCAAGAGGCTCTTGATAATGTGAATACAACCATTGCTTCATTATCAGACAGAAAGGTGAAACTAGAGAATGAGATAGAAAAAGCCATGTCCACTTTAAATAAAGCCAGTACGACAGTCCTTAGATATGAAGCGCAACGCTCTGTTGCAGATAATATAATCCCAGAAGAAGTGAGCATTAAGAAGTTAGAAGAATTGTCAGAAGCTGGAGCCATAGATGGTCTTATAGGTAGGCTAGACAATCTGATCAAATACGATGATAGGTACGAGTTAGCAGTTTTAGCCACTGCTGGAAAGTTGATCAAAGCTCTCATAGTTAAGGATCTCACTAACATGTTGAAAATTGCTGAAGTTGCGAAAAGGTTAAAGATGGGCAGATTGATGACCATGCCTCTATCTGAGGTTTCAAACATAACTCGAATAACTCCCCCAATGATTGATGGAGTAATAGGGCTCATCTCAGATTTTATCTCTGTAGATGAAGGTTTAGAAGGAGTTATCAACTTTGTTTTCGGTGATACAGTCTTAGTGAGTTCTCATAAAGTTGCCTTTATCATCTCTTCGAGAGGCTTTAGAGCAGTGACTTTGAATGGTGATCTTTTTGAGCCTAAGGGCTTAGCCTTTGAGACTGGTTATATCACAAAAATGGATGCTATTATGGATTTGATTCGTGATGAAGCATCATTCTCAGAAGTAAAAGAAGCCTTAAAACCATTGCAAAAAATAATAGCCAAAAGAAGATCTGATTTAAACCAGCTTGAAAAGCAATCGAAAAAGTTGAATGAAGATAAGATCAAGAAGACTTTAATGGTAGAGCGATTAACAGCTCAATTAATAAGTATCAACAAATTCTTTGTAAGATATAGAAGACTACAACGCATACTCCTCAAAAAGATGAGTAAGCTTGAAGATGGATTAAAAAGAGTTGAAAATCAGATAAAGAAGCTCTCAATCATCAAAGCAAAGCATATGGAGAGAGTAGAGATTTATGAGAGGAAGATTTCTGAGCTAGCCATTCAATCTATAAACAATGAAATTAAACTCCTTAACGATAAGAAAGCCTCTTTTAACGATCTTATAGAGAATATTTCCTCTCAAATTCGTGATAAGGTTACTCATTTAACAAAAGAAAGAGCAAATTTGGAGAATATTTTAAGACCTAGCAGTGAAAGTCTAATAGGACAAATTTCACAATTAGAGGGAAACAGGGATGAAAAGATAAGGTCTTTGGAGGAAGATCGATTAAGTTTAATTGATATCAATGAGAAGTTGGATAAATTAAAGCTCGAGGAGAACTACATAATAGAATCCAAGAAAAAATCAAAGCCCATATTAGAAGACTATGAAAAGAAGCTTAAGAATCTTCGTGATGTTGAAGAGGGTTGCTTACGCTCGATAAATCGTCTAGAGAAGGAGTTGTTTTCTTTTAACAAGAACTTAGAATCATTAAATGAGGCAGAGCAGAGAATTCTAAGCGAACTGTCTTCGTTAGAGTATTATGAGCCATTAGAAACCTTCGATGGTGCTGAAGCCATTCTTGAGAAGATAAGCCTTGAGTATGAGCATCTTAAGGATAATGTGAACCTACTGGCAGACCGTAATTATAGAGAAATAATAACTGGTTACAAGAATCTTTCTCTAAGAAAGAATCAGTTAGAAAGTGAGAGAAATGCTATAGTCCAATTCATAGAGAGTATAGAGGCTGAGAAGAAGCATGTGTTCATAAATGCTTTTGAGAAGATAGATAGGGAGCTAAGAAATATATTCAATAAGCTAACAGGAGGATCTGCATGGCTAGAAATCGAAGATTCAAATAATATATTTTCAAGTGGTATATTTCTTATGACTCAATTCCCAGATAAATCTCCAAGAGAATCTACTTCTATAAGTGGGGGTGAGAAGACTATAACAGCCTTGGCTTTTATACTATCCATTCAATCTGTTTATCCCTCTCCATTCTACCTTTTTGATGAGATAGATGCCCATCTAGATGCTGTAAACGTTGAAAGGCTTGCAGAGCTTTTAAAGGAAAGATCGAAGAAATCTCAGATAATCTTAGTAACATTAAAGCCCTCCATGATAGCCCATGCCTCTGCAATTTATGGTGCTTACAATGAAGATAGCTTATCAAAGGTCATAAGGTACAAGCCTGGAGTGGAGGCAATTGTCAGAAGCTCATGATAATTCCCTCTTAAAGCTTCCTCTCAACGTCTTAGTAAACCCTGAAGCCATTAAGAAGCAAAAGCCTTGGGATTTAGATTTAGCAAACCTTTTGGAGGTATTCTCATCTATAATAAAGAGTTCTGAATCACTAAACCTTCGTCTTTGTGGCTCAGCAATCATATCATCAGCTTTGATCTATAGACTAAAGGTGGAGACTCTCTTCTTATTTGAGAAGCTTAGGATTAAGAGAGAGCCTATCAAATCTATAGAACCTCCTCCCTTTGAAATGCCTTTCAGATACGAGCTTTACTCAACATCTTTAGAGGATTTGATATCAGCTCTTGAGCGAATAATAAAGGAGATATCAACAGAGCAAAGAAAAGAGAAGCATGAGAGCCTTATAGAGCCTGAGCCATTACTAGAGGTAGATGATTTCTCTCTCCATATAAAAGAGCTACTATCTTTCTTTAGGTCTAATCTTTTAAGTGTATTAGAGAAGGAAGGAGAGATTTTCTTTAGTGAGTATATTCATGAGATGAAACTTTTAGAGGCAATCCAATCCTTCGTCCTTCTGCTGTTCGTTGCAACAGAGGGTCTTGTAATCTTGGAGCAGGTGGGTGATGACATCAAAATCAAGAGAGAGATTCATAACTTCACTCGATGAAAGTGAAATTCAAGCCAGAATAGAAGCTGCCCTTTATGCGGCTGGTCGTCCTCTCTCCCCAAAAGAACTAGCATCCGCTGCAGGTATAACTTCTAAGAGGAGGGCTATGAGAGCTGTGAGAGATTTGGCTAGGATTTTAAATTCTAACTTAAGGGCTATAGAGATAGTGGAGCTGGCAGATCGAAAGTTTGCTATGCAACTAAGAAAGCAGTATAATGTCATAGCCAAGAGGTTCTCCACAAAGCCTCTGATACCCCCTTCAATGCTAAAGACTTTATCCTATGTTGCCTACTTTCAGCCTATATCCCGTCTAGACCTTGCTGAGAAAAGAGGAAAGCAAGCTTACCAGCATCTTAAGACCTTAGAGGAGATGGGTTTCATCTCAGGAGAACAGTCCGGAAGGACGAGAGTCTACAGGACTACATCAACCTTCTCTGAGTACTTTGGGCTTAGCAGTGATCTTGAAACTATGAAGAAGCAACTCTTTAAGAAAGCCTAAGAGGAGGGACTAAGACTTTTAAAGAAGAAAAACTTTTTATTGAGAAATCCAAAGACTTAATGTTTAATTAAGTGTTATGAAATCAAAAAAGAGGTGAGCCTTTGCCTATTAGACCTGTCGAGAATTTAGCCAAACGTAAGCCTACAGGCGGTAGAAGAATACCTTATAGGGGTAGGAGGGCTTATGAAGTTGATAATTATCCTATTGAAACTGCTTTAGGAAGCGATGAAGTCATTAAAAGAAGAGCTATGGGAGGCAATGTAAAACTATCCCTCAAGAAAACCTCTTACGCAAATGTCCTAGATCCTTCTACAAAAAATGTGAAGAAGGTTAAGATTCTTAAGGTAATAAAGAACCCTGCCACTAGAGATTATGAGAGGCGTGGTATAATAACTAAAGGCTCTATAATAGAGACAGAATTAGGAACGGCAAGGGTCAGATCAAGACCTGGACAAGATGGGGTAGTAAACGCCATTCTAATCAAATAAGAGAAAAACTAAATTATATGAATTAAAAAGAGATGCCAAGTATAAGGACCGTAAACTACAGCAAGGAGATTATGATCAGTAATCTTTAACACGTTAACTTTTTACAGAGCCAAGATAAATTTAAACAAGATAGCCATGAGATCAAGTAATCGAAGAGCTTTCCAAGCTGAGAGGGTAGTTGTTCACATACCTATAGGCGGAGTAGCAAAAAGACTCAGACCTTTAACAGAAGAAATTTCAAAACCATGCATCCTTTTTATGAATAGAACTCTTTTAGAAATTCCTATGGTCGATCTTGCCAAAGAGGGTGTCAAAAGGTTCGTATTTGGGGTTAAAGGCTATGTAAATTACAAATGTCTCTATGAATCCTTTGGTAATGGAAAGAAGTTCTCTGGAAAATATGATCTACCAAGGATTCACATAAACTACCAACCTAGATTACCAGAGGATGTAGGGAGTGCTGATTCCTTAAGGATAAACATGGAGTACTATAACTACCTTTTTGATGTTTTAACTCCAATGATAGTCTTTCAAGGAGACAATATATTTGATGTTAGAACTAACTTCAGTGAAATTATAAGCTATCATCTTGAAAAAGATGCTTTTATGACTATAGGCCTTGCTTATGTTGATGAGTTTCAAGATTATGGTATAGCAAAATTAGACAAAGATGGAAAAATTCAAGAATTCAGAGAAAAGCCGAGGAGAGAAGATGCTCCTTCCAACTTTGCTAATACAGGACTTTATATAATAAATCAAAAAATAAAGGATGTCTTTAAGCAAGAAAGAGTTAGACAGATGATACAAGAGAAAAGGCTAGATTTTGGCATGGATATGATCCCTTATTTGATAGAAAATGGTTACGATGTCTATGGCTATCCTTTGAAAGGACCTTGGTACGATGTAGGCTCTATAAAGAGGTATCTTCATGCAACTCAAGATATCCTCTCAGGAAAAATGATCCTCGATCTAGGCGAACAGATTCAAGAAGGTAAAAGAATCTTCATTGCAGGAATAAGCAGAAAATCGAAAGAAGCAAGAGAAGCCATTGTGAAAAAGTATACTTCAAGCTTGATAAAATTTGATGCCCCTATTCTTTTAGGAAAGCATTGTAAAATTGGTAACAACGTAAGAATTTCAAACTCATGTATAGGAAATTACGTTGAGATAAAAGATAATTGCTCTATTGAAAACTCTGTCATCATGGATAATGTTATAATTGATGATTTCACAGAGGTCTCTGATAGCATCATAGGAACTTATTGCCTTATAAATTCAAACTCAAAGGAACCTACAAGGATTAGCTCTTTCTCTGCCATAGGAGATGATGCAATGGTAGATGCTGGGAGTGAGATAATTGCATCAAAGATAAGACCTCACTCAAAGATTCTTAAGGGAAGATATGTAAACGAGGATCCCTATAAGTAGAATAAGGCGAGGTTGATTGAAGGATTACAATTTACTTGTATTATGGCTTGATTATTTCAACTCTAATTTAAAGAAATCAGAAGGAAGAAGGGTTCCCCTTAACTTATCAGTCAAAAACCCAACATTGGATGAACTTGTAAAGGCTGCAAAACTTGCAGGCTATAGCCCTAAGCCCTTTGTAGCATCTTACCCAAAAAGAGGCTTAACCCCTTCTGGTTACATAGCTATAGAGAGAATCAAGCCTAAGTCGATAGAATTAAGAGAAGTTTCTAAGGCTTTGACAATGGTTAGAGGCGAGCAATACAAGATAAAGTCATAATTTTATATGGAAGAAAATATGGTAAGTATGCGGTAAAATATATTAAACATATAGTAAATACGTAGTAGTGTTATCTCTCACAGATTATCAATTAGTTTAAAAGTAAGGATGTTATTTGATGGGTTGAATTGGAAGAAGTTGGTACTGTAATTCATTTGGCTAAAAGCGGTCGCATAATAATAAAAGTAGATAAATGGGTAAAACCTGGAACTATTTTGCTCAATTCTAAAGGCAGAAAATTAGCTAAGGTAACGGAGCTTATAGGTCCTGTTAAGTCTCCTTACGCTACAGCCATTCCCCTAACAGAAAGAGTAGAGAGAGTTATTGGCACTAGAGTTAGGATTGACCCTGAGTTAAAGAGGGGTGTGAGAGTTGGAGAAGAAGGATGAAGACCTTCACATACTTTGCCCTATATGTGGCAAATCTCTTGTAGGAGACTATGATAAGGGAGAGCTAATCTGCTCTTCCTGTGGGTTTGTAATAGAAGATCGTAATGAATACAGAGGACCAGAGTGGAAGGCTATAGACTTAGAAGAAAAAGAAAAGAGAGTCAGGGTTGGAGCGCCCCAAACTTTCTTATTACATGATCTTGGATTGACAACAGAAATAGGAACTGGGACTAAAGATTCTCATGGCAGATCCTTAAGCCCTTACATGCGCATGAGCGTTAAGAGCATGAAGAAATGGCAAAGCAGAATAAGAACTATTTCTTCAGAGGAGAGAAATTTATCCATAGTATTATCAAAGATCAACGAAGTTTCAGGTGTTCTCAAATTGCCTAAGACAGTCACAGAGACAGCAGCCCATACTTACAGGATTTTGGCAAAGAAAAGGGTAGCGAAGAGCAGATCTATAATAGGCATGGCAGGGGCTGCTACATACCTAGCTTGCAGAAAGTTTGAGACTGGTCGCTCATTGAAGGAAATTGCTAAAAGTATAGGAGTTGATAAAAGGACTATAGCCAAGTACTATAGGTTCATGTTAAAAGAGACTGAGAAAGAGTATATTCCTCCTACATCTGTAGGAAGATATGTCTCAAAACTTGTTAACATCATAAAGATAGACCCAAAAGTGGAGAGGTTGGCTCTTAATCTTATGTCAGAGACCTTCTGCTCTAAAACCTTTGATGGCAAGGCTCCTGCCGGGTTAGCAGCAGCTTTTGTATACATCTCTTCTGTATTATTAGGAGAACGGGCTCCTCAAAGGGAGATAGCAGAGGCGGCTGAAGTGACAGAAGTTACAGTTAGGAACAGAAGCCGAGAGATTCTTAATAACTTCTTAATAAGGCAGCGCCTAAAGATTTTGCCGAAGGGTAGCAATACAAAAGGCAGTGTAATGGTTTAAATCTTTATTCTTCTAATTAATATAAAGATGATAGAAATGGAGGAAGAACCTCTCGACTTGACATCCAGGGTTTACAAGCTCATAGTTGAGCATGGAAAGGAGGGAATATTGCAGAGTGAGCTCTGGAAAGAGCTTGATCTTACTAGCAGAGATGGTTCAAGATTAGCGATTAGGCTTGAGAAAAGAGGGATAATAAAAAGAGAGAAGATATTGGATGAGGGAAGATGGACATACCGTTTAATCCCTTTAAGGTTACCTGTCCAGATAAAGTCCATTGAATCATCGCCTTGCATAATCTGCTTTGATAAAGATAAATGCACCCCTAATGGCTTGATAACTCCTTATAAGTGCATAAGGCTTGAGAGATGGGTATTACAGGAGTATAGAGAGAAGCAAGTTGGTGAATAAAGCATTATAAAAATTTATACACAATGTTTTTATTAAAATTTTGATGAAGTTAGATCAAGCAAAGAAGGATCAGTATAGGAGAATAGCAAAAAAAGAAGGTTATAGAAGCAGAGCAACTTTTAAGCTTATGCAGATCGATAGAAAGTACAAGATTTTTAAGAATGGACATGTAGTTGTAGATTTTGGCTGTGCACCAGGTGGATGGCTTCAATACATTTCAAAAGTTATAGGGAATAAAGGTTTTGCCTTAGGGATAGATTTGAAGCGAGTTGAGCCTATTGATGGCAATATTGATACATTGATGGTAGATGTTAACGATAAAAGCATAAAGGATAAGATAATGAGTAAACTGCCAAAAAAGGCTGATGTTATAACATCGGATTTATCTCCAAGCGTATCAGGGATATGGGAGCTAGATGTTGCAAAGCAGATAGATTTGACTTCAAGAGTAGTTGAGATGTTGCCATTTATACTTAAGGAGGGAGGATACGCTATAATGAAAGTATTTCAAGGAGAGCCCTTTGATGAATTTTTAAAGAAGATAAAGAAGAATTTTAAAGATGTCACCATAATAAAGCCTCCAGCAAGCCGTCCAGAAAGCAGTGAAATGTATTTGTTATGTCGAGAATTTATTATTCAATATAGTAAAGACTCTATGGAGAACTCCGGCATCAAAGGTATTAAGCTACTTTGAGTTATCATTAACGTGGTGGAGGTGGAGGTAGTGGATGCTTCCTCCTTCTTACTAGAACGATGGCAACGACTATCACGACTATTGCTATTATGATTATGGCGAATATCATTATGTCATCCATCCATCCAGGTCCTAACAGGAGGCTTGTATTGACGGTAAGGTTTACTAGTTCTATCTTCGAATTGTCTGCACCATCTACAGCCTTTACGTAAATTGTATGGCTACCATCAGGAACATTTACGAATGTATAAGTTAGAGCAGTCCCAACATCAGACCATGAACCATCATCGAGCTTTACTTCGTAATGGTCTATACCTGAATCTAAATCTGAACCAGTCCATGCAACCGGAACGCTTGATGACTTTACTTCAGCTCCACTCGTAGGTGAAGTTATTGAGAGAGTTGGGGGAATATTGTCCTCTATATCAATTTCTAATGTGTAGGTACTTGACCCGCTAACATAATGGACTGAGATAAAGTGATCTCCAGAAGCCTCAGCAGTATAGGATATGCTCTCTTCAGCATCGCCGGTGTTGGTAGATTCTTCCACTAAAACCTCATCAGGATCGTACAGTTCTAGATCTAAATTGGAGCCTACAGAAGGAGTCATTGTGACATGAATGGTATTGCCTGCAGATACATAGATTTTGTAGTAATCGTTTATATCAAAGGATTCTACAAAGCCTTCATAACTTCCAGCATCTATCTCTGTGGCAGTATCGAAATCATCACCAGCATCTCCACCAGTGCCAGCATCATCCTGAGGAGTACCAGTTACCTCAATATTGTCTAGATAGGCTCCTTCGAAGTAACTAATAGTATAATCGCTCAAAAAGACGAATCTTATGTATACGATAGAGCCAGCGAATGGAGTTAGATCCACGGTATCAGATTGCCAGCCGAAGCTACTGCCAGTATATGATTCTTCAGTATCCCAAACAAGACCATTAGACGATGTTTCTACATATAGATAATCATAATTAGTTTCACAGTCATGCCAATAGTCATAGCCTAGAGTGGCTGAGGTATAGTCACTTAGGTCTATCTGATTCACCATGATGGCTTCCATATAGATGTCGTAGTTATGCAATTCTGAGTTGGGTGTATCTGTAGAGATCCCACCCAAAATTACAATGAGGTCTATAAACCAGCCTTTGCCTGTCACCATATCGTCACTGTGGAAGTTCCAAGTTATCTCAATAACACTCCCAACATAGGCATCTAGGATTATGTTTACATGAGTCCATGAAAGAACCTGGCTATCATATCTTGCCACTTCAACCCCGTCAACAAGAACCTGACCATAATCGAAAGGCACATCAGCGGAGATCAGTTTATGGTGGAAATGTACTTCTGCAGCGTCATAATCAGTTAGGTCCAATGTCCGGCTCATACTAGCATCCATATTGAGCCGATATGATGGTGATGAAGAAGTTCCAGAGTATCCAAATCCTGCACAATAACCCTTGTAGTTTCCACTGTAGGTGTCTTCACCTCCGAAATCAGAATCAACGTCATCCCAGTAAGCATCTGTACCAGCTGGATTATCATCCCATACACTCCAACCATTTATCCCATCGCCGAAACCTTCTTCAAAATCTTCTTTGAAAATCTGAGTAACCCCAGATCGTTCGCCTATTTGAGCACACCAACCACTATGAGTTCCACCATGAACTTTGTAATCAGTAGTTCCCCAATAATCATCCCCACTATTAACATCAAGATCGGCTACAGTCCAGTCGTTATCAGTTGGGAATACTCCCTCGAAATCCTCAGAGAAGATGGTAACTTCAGAGTTGCCCAAAGCAGGTTTGACTGGAAGAATGAAGAGAGAAATTGCAAATATTATTAGCATAGAAGTGCTTAAAACCTTCTTGTAGAATTTTACCCTAATTCTATTTTGCATACAACCTTTTACGGTTAAGAATATTTATTCTTTTTGCTTATGTTTTAAACACTCTTTGCTAAAATAGAATTTAAAATAATATGAAAAATTTTCTATTTCTATGATGCTATCTGATGATCTTCGTCACTCTATCAAAAGTCTATGCTCTCCACCAATCAAAGGATAAAAAGTTTACCTTCTCTTGATTTATATCAACTAAAGCCAGTATGAACTGCTTCCTTACAGTTGTAGCAAGCCTACCTGATAGAACTATGCTAGTAGCTGTAATATCTTCATCAGGCTTTACAACTTGAACTAGATAAGGAGCATGATCTATCCCAGGTCCATGCTCATAAACAGCAAAATCACAACCAAACTTTATCCCTGGTGTTACCACATAGTTTGCCTCTCTTAATTTCCTATAGACAAGAAACTTCTCCTCAAAGTCAGCATACTCTTGATTACAAATCTTCTCCATAACTCTTAGAGAAACTTTCTTTTTCTTTTCGCCTTTATAAATTATTATTCTATTCATCTTAGCAAGGTAATATCCCTCTATCAAATCTAGGATTAAAGGGGCATCAAAATCTGCTCCCTTAGGCTTAGATATACCCATGGGTTTACCATAAAAACTCTCCTTGAAAAGCCTTCTAGACTCTTCAATATCCCATATGATTATCCTATTCTCTACTAACTCTCCTAAAGTCTTTTGAACTAATTTAGACATTCTTGATCACTCATAAACCTAAGGCAAGAATTGTAACAGAGTCTGATGTGCTTAAGCATGCATCAGACATGTCTTCAATCCTCTCGACTATATCCATAAGTACTATGAGATCTTTGATTGAGTTGACTTCATTCAGAACTTTTACTGTTATTGCCCTGTATTTATCATCGATCTGGCGCTCCAACTTTTCCACATTACCAGCAAGTTCAATAGACTGGGCTGGGTTGATGGTCAATGACCGGATTACTTCGCTCAGCCTTTGTACAATCTCAACTGCCATGTCTACTAGCTCCTTAATCTCATTGGATAACTTGCTATCTTGTATGACCTTCCCACTTATTTGTGAAACTCTGAAAGCTATTCCATTAATAAAATGCACCACGTTCTCAATAGCATAGGCTGTTCTTAGAACATCCTCACGGCTCATAATCATGGCTCCTATCTCAGCCAACTCCCTAGCAAGAGATCTTCTAAGGGCTTCAACGCTTATTTCAGCATTTTTGATCTTCTCAACAGATGTCTTTAGAGTAGCTGAATCATAATTCAATAGAGCAGAATAAGCTGAAGAGAGTTCCCTAGCTGCCTCGACCACTAATTTTACTTCATCTTGAAGGATAGCCAAAGTTTTACGTCTTACTAGTACCTCAGCTTCGCCACGGAACATAGACCTTAAAATTATAGGGTCTTCTCCTAAATTAATCTTCCTAAATTTTTATATATAAAATTGTTAAAAGTAGATTTTTCGAGTTAACAAATAGGTTATGTACAAATTAATTCTTTGCTTCCTTAATGATTAATTTATATCCATCTTTACCTACCACTTTTACCTCTTCGCCTGCATTTATAGGAGTGTTACTAGTAGCTAACCAATATTCGCCATCGATTATTATGTACCCAGACTCTCCTGGTCTAATATTATCAACTGCTCTTCCATAACCGCTTGGGAACTTATCGAGTGTGGGCTTCTTCCTTCTTATCATTATGACTTTGTAAGCGATTAAACCAAAGAAGATTGTAACAACAGCTATTACTCCTAAAACAGTGAAGAGGAACGTTGTGAACCACTCAGACGAGACTAATAATGGTGCAGGAGGAGTGGAAACCAGTAGAATTGCCCCTATACTCATAATTATCCCTCCTCCTATTCCCGCAACTCCATGGGCATGAGTATATACCTCAATCAACATCAGTCCTACTCCTATGATGAGTAAAAGGAGGGCACCATAATTCACGTTGAAGCCAGCTCCTATGAGTCCGAGAATTAGCATGACACCGCCAAGAACCTCTGCACCCCAGCCCGGAGCTGAAAGCCCCAATAATATTGCAAGTATGCCGAGAGTTATCAACAGGGTAGATATTGTTGGATCACTTAATATTTGTAGAAGTATTGTCCTAAGACCTGGTGTGAACTCTACTAACTCAGCACCTTTAATGTTCAATGATTTTTCTCCACGTAATGTGTTGACTTTTGCACCATCAGCTTTCTCTAGGAGTTCAGAAGGAGAAGATGCAATAGCCTCTATGACATGATAACTTAGAGCTCTATCAGGGTCTAAGTTATCATTATGGGTGATGAACCTAGCTACTTGGGTCTCATTTCTCCCATGAAGTTTGGCAAAGCTCTTCATCTTCTCCACTAGAGCATTAATGGTCTTCTCATCAGTGATAGGAGTTAAACCAGATACGGGTTGAGCTGAACCAATAATTGTATAAGGAGCCATGGCAGCGTAATCGCTAGCCATCAAGATATAAGTGCCAGCAGACCAAGCATTTCCTCCTGATGGGTACACGTAAGCTATAATGGGTAAATTCGAACTCTGCATTCTATCTATTATATTGAGGGTGGATTCTAAAAGACCACCTGGGGTATCTAAGGTCAAAAGTATTGCTGAGTATCCTCTCTCATTCGCATGGTTTATTGCTATATCTACAAAATCAGCTGTAGCTTGAGTAATAGTTCCATCTATTTTGACCCATAGGACTTTATTGTCCATCTGCTCTTGAGTTATGCTTAAGCCTATGGAAAGAGATATGATCCACAGTGCTATTATTTGAGTTATTAACAGAGATTTTTTACTCATAGGCTAATGACTTTCAGCTTTCTTTTCCTTCATTAACCCAAGCATGGCACCTAGAGTTGGAGATGTGCCCTCAGTAACGACTATCATATTCTTCTCACGAGCTATCTCTGTCCATGTTTGAAGTTCCCTTAACCTCAAAGCTGCTGTGCTCTTCATATAGTAATCAGCAGCCTCAGCCATCTTCTTTGCTGCTTGTAACTCACCATCTGCCATTATTATTCTACCTCTTTTCTCACGCTCAGCCTCTGCTTGTTTCGCTATGGCTCTCTGCATACTCTCAGGTATGGCAACATCTTTTATGGCTACTGCTGTTACCTTAATCCCCCAAGGATTCGTTGATTCATCTAATATTGTTTGTAGCCTTTTGTTCAATTCGTCACGCTTTGTAAGTAGTTCATCAAACTCGACTTGACCAAGAACATCCCTTAACGTAGTTTGGGATAGTAAAGTTGATGAGATCACGTAATCTTGGACTTTCATCGTAGCTTCGATAGGTTCTGCAACTCTAAAGTAGACTGCTGCATCTACATCAACAGTGACATTATCACGAGTGATTATGCTCTGCTTCGCCACATCTAAGGTAAGTATCCTTAGATCCATCTTCCTTACTCTATCGATAAAAGGCAAGACTATGACCAAACCTGGACCTTTTGCACCGAGCAATCGTCCCATCCTAAATACAACTATACGCTCATACTCCCTTACTACCCTTAATGATGATGCAAGGATGATGATTATTATAAGTGCTATGAAAAAGAAAGCAATTAAAGTTACCTCATCTAATTGAAGGATTTGTTTTCTTGTTAAATCTAAAAGTAACAATATAGGTCAAATTATAGCATCTTCTTTTAGACTAATAAACATTTTATATGATTTAAGTAGAGGTAAAGAATAAGTTAAGATGAGATGATCATGGCTGTCTGGGCGTAAACCTTAGCACATCCTAATACATCAATAGAATTAATCCACTCATCATAGGCATGGCAAGCCTCTTCATAACCAGGTCCATAAGACACTACCGGAATATTCAAAGCAGACCTAAGATAATGGGCATCAGTTGTAGCAGCCATGCATATAGCAGGCGTCTTCTCCTTGAATATAGATCGACTGACTCTTCTTAAAATCTTGATAATGTCACTCCCAGGAGGAGTGAAAGAAGGTGGGGCATAATTCATGTATTCTATCTTTCCTCCTTCTGCCAGATTTTTAATGATCTCCTCTGCTTCTGCCCTACTTCCTCCAATTGGTATCCTTAGATCAAGTTCCACTTCACATGAATCTGCAACTATGTTTGCTTTCATCCCTCCTTTTATCACGCCAATATTCAATGTGTAATGATCTATAGCATAATGAGGTTTCAGATCTTTTTTATCTTTGTAATCTTCTATAAGACCCTTTTTGCCCCATTTGACAAGCTTCATAGCTTCGTAAGGTGCCTTTACTTTTGATAGTATGGGGCTTTTCAATTTCGAGAGAGCTTTTACTGCATATATTATAGCATTATCTCCTAGCATAGGTCTGCTCCCATGATGAGGAATTCCATCAAACTTCAATTTTGACCATAAGACACCTCTCTCCCCAGATATTATGGTATGACCTAATTTGTGATAGTTTGAACACTCGCCTATTATCATGGCTTTGCCTTTTATCAATTGATTTTGGACAACCCAGCGGGCTCCGTACTGTCCTCCTGTCTCTTCATCACAGAATAAGGCTATGGTAATCCTTTTGTTCAGTCTTTTCTCATATTTAATCAGTGCTTTTACAGCCGTGAGAATACTTGCCACCCCTCCTTTCATATCTGTAGCACCTCTACCTAGAATGCGACCCTCAACTACCTCACCAGAAAAAGGATTGAAGCTCCATCTATTTACATCGCCTATAGGCACTGTATCGATATGACCACAAAGTATAAGCCCATAGTCCCCGCTTCCTATCTCAGATATTACATTGACATGCCCTTTTATCGGTTCTATGCACCTTGTGCTTAACCCTATGACTTTAAGATAATCTTCAGCAACATTGGCTACCTCTAATGTGTCCCCTGGAGGGTTCTCACTTCTCGCTCTTATAAGGCGTGATGCAAGCTTTAAGAGCTCTCCTTTTAAAGATTCTACTTTATCTGACAGGTAGGTTAAATTCTTCATCTCTAATTACCTTATCTAATAAAAGCTTAAAAATTCTTTTTGCTAAATAAATATTAGATGAGAAAATGTCTGAAGAAAAAACGCCAAAGACTGTTATATCCCCTAGCGTCGTTGTAAGCCACAATGAAAAAGATGAAGGTTATGTTATCGAGGTAAAGCTTCCTGGAGTTAAGAAAGGAGATGTCGAACTATATTTCTGGAGTAAAGGTTTCTGTGTCGATGGTAAGAGGGAAGATATGACATACACAGGATGCTATAACTTAGCCCATGAAGTCAAGACTGAAGAAGCAAAGGCTAAATTCGAAAGCGGGTTATTAACTATCACAGTGCCCTTTAAAGAGAAATTACGTGCCAAAAAGGTGAAGATAGAGTAACATAAAACCTTGGATTTGCTTTCTCACATCTATTTTTTAAGATGCGATTTCCTTTAAGCTATGGTAACCTAGTAGATGTAAGTTTCCAATATTTACACGCTCTAAATGCTTCCTAGCTACTTTATAGCAACTCAAGGCTTGATCCAACGGTGTTATAGGCAAATCTCTCATCAAAAAATCTGGATGGAATACCAATAAACTATAAGGAATTCTTCGATCTAGACTGGCTATGAACTTTGCTATCCCTTCAACCTCATCTGCATCAACATAGCCTGGAATCATTAGCGTCGTGGCTGTAAGGACTGGTGGATCGTCTCTTAAGGTATGAAAATCTCGAGCGATCATCTCAAAATTCTGAAAAGCTCTTCTATTTGATACGCCGCTTAGTGCCAAGCTCATATTTTCATCAAAGCATTTCAGATCGAACTTTATATTCCCGCCACTATTAAAAGCGAGCTCAGCAGCCTTTCTAACCAAATTCGGATGACCACAACCGTTCCACTCAAAGCAGATGCGAAGAACTCTATCCTTTGGCATTAGCTCAAGAACCTTTTCTGAGGCTTTAATGGCAAAGGGGAGTTGAGGCTCTGGAGAACCTCCAAAGAAGCACCAGCAGGTAATTTTAGGGTTACGCAATGTGAGTTCAACTAGGTCGTCAATGCTATGGGAGGGTGCTAAATTGATATCTTTATGAGACCAGTTCTGGCAGAATAAACAATCAAAATTGCAACCATAAAAAAAGATGGCAAGATTATAGTAGCCTATCTCAGGACCTTTGCAAGTTGAAAATTTTGGATACCCTGAGCCAGTTCCAGCTGGACAGAACCATGTAGCGCAACAGTTAGTAACGTGAGGGTCGAGATATGCGTAGTATAATCCCTTATTTGGATTAACTAGGCTGATAAGCCTTCCTTTTTCATTTTTTCTTAGACCACAATAGCCTGACTCACCCATCCCTATCTTACATTCGTTGGCGCAAACATTACATGGTATCCCAGATGGTAATTTAGGGATTCTCTCAGTGAGGTTAAAGGTTTTTCTAGCCTTCTCGTGATTCTCTAAAGAGATTTTTATTGCATTAAAAGGATTATCACGAATGCAAGATCGGCACACATCTATAGCTCTAGATAAGAATTGAGAAGGCTTTTCACATATCTTGCAAGTTCTTTCTTTTATTATGGAGTGTGTATATGAATGCATCACATTTCACATGCTTACTTTATATTAGAATATTCTATGGAGTTTATAGCTATTTTGCTCATTTTAGATTGTACAATAATCTCTCTCATCCGCCTAGCTAAAATCTAACTAGGCGTAAGGCAGACTCGCTATATATGTGAGTCGCTATATGTATTGATCGTTCTAACAGTTTATTTCTTGCCCACGACGATTTCTATCGTAGAGACGTTCCTTGCCTCTTCTCCTACGCCTACTAACTCTGTGTCTATCTTTATGTCTTTGACTGAGAAGGCATTGTTCCCCAACCTTTTTGAGACTATTTCGGCTACATCGACTGCTCTAGAAATAGCCATTCCTCTAGCCTTGATGATTATTTGCTCGCTCTGAGTGAGCTGAATAAGAGCTGACATGGCATAGCTCATGACAGGTTTCTTCCCAACGTATATGTGGTTTGGAGGGGACCTTCTTTCAATTCTTCTCTCTTGAGGTTCTCTTTCAGTAGGGGCTGTTGCTTCAGATGGCGCTTCAGGCTTTGACTCAGCTGGATCGTTCGGGGCACTGCAATCTGAGTTCTTCTTAGGCATTTTTGTTCGCTCCAAAAGACAAGGGAGGATACCCTATTTAAACTTAATTTTCTGAGTGAGATAATTCTAGCTACAAGTCATCTTTCAACAAGTCTTCTTATCACTCTGATTACATCCATGGCGCTTGTAGCATAAATGGCTCCTATCTTCTCAGCCCATTCTGGAGTTGCACAAGCCCCTCCCACTATCACCTTTGTCTTAGGATATATCCCAGCCTCTTTAGCAGCTTCTACAACTCTCTTTTGGATTATAGTTGTTGTTGAATTTCGAGCTGAGATCCCTATTATGTCAGCATTTGTCTCCTTTGCTTTTATGATATAATTTTCAACCTTTACATCTCTGCCTAGATCATGCACTTCGAAACCAAAGCCCTTCAGCATAGCAGCAATTATATTCTTTCCAAGATCGTGAATATCACCTTCAATAGTACCTATTACGATAGTGCCCAGCTTAGCTTTTCCAGCAATTCTGATGAGCTCATGCTTAATGACTTTATGACCTTCATATGCTACATCTGTAGCTACCATGAGTTGAGAAAGGAATATCTCACCATCCTCAAACTTTTGAGCTATTATGTTCATCCCTGAGGCAAGGGCATCAGATACTTCTTTGGCGGAGATGTCAGATATTAATGCTTCTTGAGCTATTCTACGAACAGTATCAATATCGCCGTCGATAACGGCTTTCTTTAATCTACTTAGATCATAAGTCAAATGGATTCCTTGATCTTTAATAAGACCAAATTTTAAAACGCTTTCTGTTATTGTATAGGGATCACATAGTTTTCTCCGTTTTGGGATATGCCCAACCTCTCAAGCTTTGCATCAAGCAGAAAGTTCTTGGCATCCTCCCCAATCCTATCCCTTCTTATCATCTTATTCATCATTCACCTCGCCTCCCCTCAGCTAAAGATTCTAATTATATAACGGAATTACGCTTATTCTTTTAGTTAAGTGATATAGTATACCTTTTGTCTAGCATCTCTGAGCGTCGATCTCCTTTTAACCAGTCCCCTTTCTATGAGTAGGGCGAGAGCTAACCTTGTAGTCCTATCAGGTAGCATGGTCTTCTTTGCTAAGTCTCTTTGGGTCAAAGGTCCTTCATATTCTAGTGTTTTGAGGATGAGTTTTGCACTTGGAGGCATCTTTAATAGCTCCTCTGCAAGTCTGACTTTCTTGACCATCTTATCCATGGCTTTTGAGCTCTCTGATGGTCTTACAAACCTTGCAGGCTCAGGGAACTTAAAGGCTTCGACTCTTTCTCTAACCTTAGCCCTATAGGTACCATCGACTATTACTTCACATCCATGGCTACTGCTTATCTCGCCGATCTTAATGTGTGATTTATCTGAGACGATCAAAGGACGCCTTGTAACATCAAGAGAATTTACGGATACTATTGCGAAGGCTTCAGCATCATGAAGTACCATAGGACCCCCAGCAGACATGGAATAAGCAGTAGAGCCTGTTGGCGTAGAGACTATTACACCATCGCTATAATCTCTCCAAATTACCTCCTTATCAACAGTTAACAAATACTCCATGAGTGTAGCGCTCTTGGATGAGAAGACTGCAACTTCGTTCAAGGCTGGAGGCAATTCTTTATCATCAACGATTACGTTTAACCTTGTAGCCTCTTCTATATTATATTCTCCATCTATTAACTTTTTTAAGGCTTCTTGAAAGTTTTTTATACTGATTTCAGTAAGAAAACTGCTTTCATTAGAGTCGTTAACGCCTAGCACAGGCAATTTTGCTTTGCCTATCTTATGAAAAGTCTGTAAAACTTCTCTATCCCCGCCAACAACTATAACAAGTTCAGAAGTCTCTAAGTCTTGATCGATTATATCTTCCACTAATTTATATTTCACTCCAAATTCATCGACTGCCTTTTTTATACTATTGATAACGCTTTCTAATGCTTTCTTGTAGACTATTAAATTCATCTGCTCACTGGCAACAATTGCTTACCAATATGCTTTTCCTTCATTTTTTGCCACTTTCAACATACTTTTATCTTCTTCTTATTTAGGCGTGTGATAAAAAGGGAGATAAGTTTGAAAAAAATCTTTGAGAAGGCCCCTCTACCATCCCCTGAATTTGTATCTCATAGTGTAGATTCGGCTTCGTTTGGCGAACCACTGGATAAAGCAAGCTTAAGAGGCTTTCATTATACGATGCTTGCGATAACTTCTCTAATTTATGGATTAACTGCAATGAATGTAATGCTAATTTCAGTAGCATTGAAGCCAATTATTAGTGAATGGAATCTAACTGCAGTAACTGCAGGTATGCTGGCAAGTTCTGGGTACGTTGGAATGTTCTTTGGTGCAATAATGTCAGGAACGATTTGTGACCTTATTGGGAGAAAGAAGACATTGGCGCTTTTGATAACAATTTCATCAGTATTCATGGGATTATCATCAATTGCGTGGAATGTTGAAAGCATGGCAGTTCTTAGGTTCTTATCTGGATACGGTGCTGGAGGAACCTTGCCATTACCAGCAGTATATATCGCAGAATATGCACCGGCAAGATATAGAGGAACGTTCTTGGGGTTGGTTGAGTCGTCATGGGTATATGGTGTATTGATCGGATTGTTCTATGGCTACCTAGTTGTACCAACCTACAGTTGGAGACCTGGATTTTACATTGCGTTCTTGGCGATAATCTTAGTTCCATTGGTTGCCAAATTCTTGCCAGAATCAATAAGATATCTGCAAAGTAAAGGAAGAAGTGGAGAAGCTTTAGATATTCTCAGAAAACTTGGCTTTGCTCTACCGGAAAAAACCCTTGAATTCAAGGAGAAGAAGTTTGGATTGAAGAAGGCTTTCTCCGAATTATTCTCCACAAACTACATTAAGAGAACAATATTGCTCTGGGTGCTTTGGGGTGCATTAGTTTACACCTATCATGGAATATTCATTTGGTTGCCAGCAATCTACGCAAGCCCCCCATTTAACTTAAAGATGATAACATCTTTAGAATTTGTACTAATAGTCACTCTATTTCAGATTCCTGGCTATTACAGCGCTACTTTTTTACTCGATAGGATTGGTAGGAAGAAGGTACTTGCAGTTTACTTAATCTTAGCCGGTGTCGGTTCTTATCTGTTGGGTCTGTTCATGCAAATTGAGCAGATACTAATTTGGAGCTCAGTAATCTCATTCTTCAACTTAGGTGCATGGGCCGGGCTCTATGCCTATACCCCTGAACTCTATCCAACTCAGTTTAGAGGAACTGGAACTGGTGTAGCTGCATCCATTGGTAGGATGATGGGCGTATTTGCTCCAACTCTAACGCCCCTCTTGCTAACTACGGTGGGTCTATACTCGACATTCATAGTATTTGCACTGATTCACTTAATAGCAGGGTTTGTAGTAATTGGCTTAGGAATTGAAACAAAGAAAAAGAAGTTAGAAGAGATATCTTTATCATAAGCTACACTAGAAAAGATTTTAATGAGTTCATTTTTAAAACGGATTAGGACGCCCAGTCGTCTTAAATGTGTAAACAAGAAAATGAACTGATCATGAGCAAATTAAGGTCCCAAATAAAGTTCTCAGTTAAGGTTATCCTAGAATAGGCTTAGAATCTGCAACCAAGGAATTTTTGGACGATGTTGAACTTGCTTTGAAACAGCTAGGCTTTAAGCCAAGAAGAAGTGTTTGGCAGAGAAGACAAGGCAATCCTTTGTTTAGTGTTTATAGGAAGTAAAAGACAAATACTTGAGCGATATCTTCATAGTGTAGCTCGGGACGCAGCCCGGTCGAGGTTAAACCTATTTAGTTAGCCGCCGAATCTAGCGGTCAACCCCCAAGGGCTAGGGATGCCAGGCTCTGGATCCAAAAGAAGGGGTTACCTGGTGACGGCAGTTCGAATCTGCCCCGGGCTACCATTCAAAATCCCTAAAATATAGAATATTATCTCTCCTTAAATGTCCTCAGAAAGTCGATTTTGGGAGGTTTTAAACAGCATTTTGCCTACTACTCTTTGCGCTGTCAGCTCATGTTCTAGGTTAAACGACTGGGTTCTCATATCGATTGTATATATTCAGGCACTCGATATTCTTATATACGTGCATATACTATGTATATGTTATGCAGAAATCAGTAAAGAGTAAGGTCATCCCAATAAGGTTTGGTGAAGACGTACTTCAGAAGATAGATAGTTTACTGAATAAGACTGGGCTACGCTCTAGAAGTGAGTTCATTAGGGAGGCTGTCCGGTACTACCTAGAGAATGTGGCGGAGATGAGGGTCATCAAGTTGAGGAACATAAGTAAGGATCAGGCCAAGAAGGAGATTCTAGAGTATATCAAGGAGAGAGAAGAGGCTGAAACCTTCGACATAGCTAACGACCTAAGACTCGATCTTAACATCACAATGAAAGTCCTTAAGGAGCTCTGGGAGGAGGGCAGAATCAAATGATAGGAAAGGAAGAAGGCAATAAACTCATAGCAGAGCAGATAATCGTAGAATGTAAAAGAATTAGAGGACCTATATTAATACACAAGACAGGAGCTCACAGAGCCCAAAGAATGGTTACGTATGGCTTCCCAGTAAAAGCATGGATAACAAAAAAGTGGAGGGCTGTTGAAAAATGAATGATGAAGATTAATCCTCGAAACGGCTGTTTAGACCACTATTTGGAACAATGCAGGCTACCCAACTATTTTTCTGTCTTTCTTCTGCCAAGCTTTAAAACTTTTTTACTTCATTCTTAGAATAGTCGAACCTAAAGTAAGCATAGACCTCCTCATCGATAAGAAAGTTAGAGCTTTTTGCATGATCTATCTGATGTAGGAGAGCTTTCCTCAAATTTTCATGAAATGACTCTTCAATTCAATCTCTAGCAGGATGACTATCAATGAAATTTTGCGCTTCTTTATCACTTAGACCATGACAAAGCCTAATATAATGTTTAAATTCATACAAAATGAAAATTTGAAACTTTTAAAGATTATGGAATTTTTAATTAACTCCTTATAATCATAAATGATAGCAGATAAATACAGCATAATCGGCAATTTATATGAGCGGGGGTTGCCAAGCCTGGTCAAAGAGAAGCTGATCGAGCTTCTTGGATGCGCAGGGCTTAGAATGGTCATCCTAAAACCCTGTCCCTTAGGGGTTCGTGGGTTCGAATCCCACCCCCCGCACTTTTTGCCCTCAAATGATTCAACTTTACTAACTTAGAGTAATATGACAGATTTAGGACGTGCGCATCTCTCCGGTAACGTAGGTCGCTTCATTTTTGGACTACTTCTGTTAAGTGTTGTAAGTGGATTTGCGTATGATATCCAGAAACAGACCGATTCACATCAGGCATCTTCGATGAGCCGGTGACTTGAACAACAACATGAAGGACATGAACGGAAGGTCAGAGAGAGAGGGTCATGCGTGGGATAAAGACCTTTAATTCTCCGATTCTCAAGGGCTGCCAACTTTAGCTGAAAGCGAAGTCGGACCTCTGCCCGGAGGGTTTTGTCATAGAAAAATCCGGGGCATAGTTTGGGCCCCTAGAGAACAGCACCGTTCAAGGTACGGAACCTGCAGGTGCGCTAGGCTCGCTTTCCTTTGTCCCAGTAATAGAGAAACAGGTCTTTAACCCAGTTGAGGAACATTGGATCCTTTCCAAAGAAGCCAGCGTAATCCGTT
>Ga0315314_1000140_pt1 | contig 95632 bp, 98 predicted proteins | sample TDP9_MG_FD_203631 | JGI IMG/M metagenome (GOLD analysis project Ga0315314, IMG submission 203631) | Freshwater sediment microbial communities from Lake Towuti, South Sulawesi, Indonesia - TDP9 | ecosystem: Environmental > Aquatic > Freshwater > Lake > Sediment | place: Indonesia: South Sulawesi...
GGGCTTCAGTTTCGGATGACTTTCCATGAAGAAGCCGTCTGCTCCCCTAGTAAGGCTTAAAATTCTCGCCATCTCATCGGTGCCCTTATTAGGAATCGCGGCAGTGGAGAGAACCACCAGCTCTGCCTCTATTTCAATAGGCTCTCCCAGCGTCATGTCCTCCGTCCGGATAATCAGATTCTTGGTCTTCGGGTCTTCTAAAATGTGCACAGCCCTTCCCCGAACGAAATTAATTCCCAGGTCGCGGGCTCTCTGATAGAATTCTTCGTAGCCTTTGAAGTGGGCGCGCAGCTCCATATAAATTATGTAAACTTCTACGTCGTCCTTGTACTTCTCCTTCAACAGAATCGAGTTTTTCAGAGCATACATGCAGCAAAATCCGGTACAATATGGATACTTGTTCACGTCCCTTGAGCCCACACATTGAATGAAGACAACAGTGTGGGGCTTCTGGCCGTCTGAGGCCCGCACAACCTTTCCGCCTGTTGGACCAGCCGCCAAGATAAGTCTCTCAAACTCTAGAGCCGTGATGACGTTGTCATATCTGCCATAGCCGTACAAGCTGTCGTCGTAGGGTCTGTAAATGTCGTATCCCGTCGCCACTATGATGGCCCCAACATCAAGTTCGACTTCCTCCGGCTTCTGATCAAAGTTGATGGCTTGGCGGGCACCACAGGCATCAACACACTTGTAACACTCAATACAATGGTCCATGTTGATTGTGTAAAGGAGGGGGACAGCCTGATCGAAAGGAATCGAAATGGCCTTCCTCACCCCCATATTCTCGTCCCAATCGTTCGGATATTCTATTGGGCAGACATCTCGACACTCGCCGCAACCAGTGCAGTTCTCAGCTATCACATATCTCGGATTCCTCCGAATCTTCACCCTAAAGTTGCCCACATAACCTTCAACACTCAGGAGGTCAGCATACGATATTATTTCGATATTAGAATTGCGAGAAACGTCCACCATCTTTGGCCCTTCGATACAGATAGAACAATCTAAAGTTGGGAAGGTCTTGTCCAGCTGAGCCATGTGACCCCCAATGCTCTCACCCCTCTCAACAAGATAAACCTTGAAACCCATGCCAGCGAGATCTAAGGCAGCACTAATTCCCGCAATTCCCCCGCCTAAAACCATAGCCTTATTCGTCACGGGAACCTCAATGACATCAAGGTCTTGAAGCAGTCTAGCCTTCGCCACCGCCATTTTTATTATTTCCTTCGCCTTTTCAGTGGCTTCCTTTGGGGTGCTCGGGTGACACCATGAAGAAAACTCTCGGATGTTAGCCATCTCAAAGACGTAGGGGTTAAGCCCAGCCTCTGCAATGCATCGGCGGAAGGTTGGCTCATGCATGCGCGGCGAACAAGCCGCAACAATAACCCTGTTGAGATTGTACTCCTTTATCCCCTTCCTAATTTCGTCTTGCCCCGGGTCGGCACAGGTGTAGCGGTTTTCTTTTACGTAAACCACGTTTGGTAACGCGCGAGCATACTCAACTAACTCACCTATGTCAATGACACCAGCGATGTTGAGACCGCAGTGGCAGATGAAAACCCCTATCCGCGGTTCTTCCGACATTTAGCTAACTCTCCAAGCAAGCCTTTTCTCCACGCTCTCCTGAGCCTTAGCCAAGCCCTTCGCCCGTAACTCCTTAGTCATCTCTTTGGTGGATGTCAGCTTTTCAAGAGCCTTATTCCAAGCTCCAGAACGAACCGGAGTGTGGCGTATGTGCGTCCTCTGAAGTTCCAGTGCTTCTTCAACTGGACAAACGATCTTGCAGGCGCCGCAGTAGACGCAGAACAACTCGTTAACGTGCACCTTTCCATCCTCTTCTGAAACATAGAGGGCTCCTGGGATCGGGCAAACGTCTAAGCAGTCCTGACAGCCCTTTGGACACTTTTCACGGTTTATCCGTATAATCCCGTAAAAAATTTTTCGAACGCGAATGGCGCCCTCTGGACACTTCACTTCACATAGGCGACAACACGGACATAGATCCTTCTTTATTTCCACGTCAACCTTCAGGTTTTCTTTGTCTGGTCTGGACTTTACGTCCTTAACCTCTTCGCCGTCCGGAGTTCGAACCGTAACCTTAATGAGGTTTAAGGGACAGGCTTCCTCACAGTCTACGCAACCCACATCGCACTTAGTTGTGTCAACCTCAATTTCACGGAGGAGCTGAGGGAAGCTCTCTGTCTTAATCACTGGGATCACGTGTTCTCCGTCGACTCTTACCTTTAGTGCTCCGAAGGGGCAGATGGATTCGCAGATTCCGCAGTAGTGACACTTCTCCTCACTCACATTGATGGTTGGAGGCTTCGCCTTCTGTCCCTCTGCCTTAGGGACCGTTTTGATTTCGATGGCTTCCCGTGGGCAGATTTCCTTGCAGATTCCACAGCCCGTGCACAGAGTTTTATCCATGGTCAGGGAGTAACGTTTTGCGTGCAGAATCCTCTCAACAGCTAGTTCGTTGTCTGTCTCTGTTTTCAGCAGTTTCATCGGCATTTTAAGTCCACCCCACTGAGGAGCGCACGACAACTCCCTTTGGAGTAATTAAGCGGTGTAAAGCTCTTATTTATATTTAATTGAACGCCAGCGTCACGCTTCAGTAGAACTTAAGAGAGTCAAATTCTCCAATGTTTGTTAAGGAGAGGTTGTTTATGGAACGGATCACCATGGCTCATGGAGCTGGCGGAACCGTTATGAGCGAGCTGATCAAGAAGCACGTGTTGAAGCATCTGGGCGGAAGCCGTGCTGAAGTTCCACTTGAGGCGCTAGACGACGCGGCTGTAATAGACAACATAGTTTTGAAGTCAGACTCACACGCAGTGAAGCCCATCTTCTTCTCAGGCGGAGACATTGGAAGACTCGCCGTGGCGGGTACAATCAACGATATTGCAGTGATGGGCGCTGAACCCGTTGCCCTCACCTGTGGCTTCGTCCTAGAGGAGGGACTTCCAATAGCCGATTTGGAGAGAATTCTGGAGAGCATGAGCCAAACCTGCAGGGAGGCAGGCGTCCACATAATCACCGGCGACACAAAGGTCGTGGAGAAAGGAGCCTTAGGAGGATGCGTCGTCAACACCTCCGGGATAGGCAGGCGAAACGAGGCTCTGGAAAGAAACATCCAGGAGGTGAAAAAGTATCGTTCGTTCGATTCCCGCTGGATTCTCGACTCCAACCTGAGGAACGGAGACAAAATAATCGTTTCCGGCACCCTCGGAGACCACGGACTAGCAGTATTGTCGTCTCAAGAAGGGTACGACTTCGGAAGCCAAATCAAGTCTGACGTCACCCCTCTAAACAAGCTTGTCATTCGGCTCTTGAACGTAGGAGGAATCGTGGCGATGAAGGACCCGACGCGAGGAGGCTTGTCCAACGCACTGAACGAGTGGAGCGAAAAGTCGCGTGTTGGAATATTGACGCAAGAAGAGAAGATACCAGTGCGCGGAGACGTTAGGGCAGCTTGCGAAATGCTAGGCATAGACCCGCTAGAAGTGGGAAACGAAGGAAAAATAGTGATAGGGGTGGTGCCGCAAAAAGCTGAGGATGTGTTGGCAGCGCTAAAGCAGACAAAGGAGGGGAAAGACGCCCAAATAATAGGAGAAACAACTAAACAGTTCAACGGAGTTGTCCTCGAAACAGCGGTGGGCGGAAAAATAATCCTCGCACCACCAATCGGAGATCCCGTTCCAAGAATCTGCTAAACTTCTGTTATTTTATGTCTAAGCCAAATTCTGCACGTGCCTTCAATGGAGACCATGCACGCGCCTTTTGGAGCCTGAGGCGTACAAGCCTTCATGAAGAGAGGGCATTCGGGCGGCTTTATCTTCCCAATCATAACTAGGTGACAGAGACAGCCGGGCAACAGGTCTCTGGAACGCTCAATCTTCAGGTTGTACTTTTTCCTTGCATCGTATGGCGCAAACTTTTCTTTTAGCGCCAACGCTGACTTAGGGAGTTTTCCTAGTCCTCTCCAGTGTCCGTCAACTACATCAAAAATTTTCTCGATGAGTTGTTGAGCTTTCACGTTGCCATTCCACGTTACAGAGCGTGTGTACTCGTTTTCCAGTTTTGCCTCGCCATTCCATATCTGTTTGAGCAACATAGATATGGCGAATAGAACGTCCAAAGGCTCGAACCCGGCTACGATGGTGGGCATACGGTAAGCCTTCGGAAAAATCTCGTAGGGCTTCATCCCAATTATGGTGGAAACGTGACCAGGCGCGATGAAACCATCTATGTGCAGGTCGCCTACGCCGAGGAGCAGTTCCATGGCTGGAGGAATTAATCTATGTGAAACAAGAAAGCTGAGGTTTTCAGGCGGCTTTTTCAGGATTTCAATGGCAGTGGACGGCGCCGTGGTTTCAAAGCCAATGGCGAAGAAGACGAAATTCTTGCCAGGTTCTTTCTCCGCCATTTTCACGGCGTCCCTCACGCTGTACACGATTCGAACATCTCCGCCAGAAGCCTTCGCCTCCTGAAGTGACATCTCAGAGCTTGGGACCCGAACCACGTCACCGAACGTTGCAACCGTAACTCCACTGAGAGTTAGTTGTATTGCCTCATCGATCTCGGCAGCTGGAACAACGCAAACTGGACAACCTGGTCCAGCAATTACATCCACCGTTTCTGGAAGAAGAGTTCTCAACCCATAATGAGCGATGGTCCACTCGTGGGTGCCGCACACGTGGCAAAACTTCACGCTTTGGGGCGGAGCCAAACTTCTAATGCGGATTGCAACCCTTTTAGCTAACGCGGAGTCTCTAAACCTCAACTGCTCCTTCATCAACGTTAACCTTCTAAGCAGCTAACTTTACGCTTTTTATTGTGCACTCTTTACCTCCCACGATTTTCACTACTTCTCCACATTTTGGGCAGTGGAGGGTTGGTGTTGGAATGTGGTACATCGGGTCGTCTTCGTACTTGAAGTCTCCCTCGTAGCCGCATTTGCTGCACTTAACCATGCCGTTTTTCTCCTCGATGTAGAGTTTTGAGCCCTCCATTATGGTGTTCTTCACCAGCACTTCATACGCGAACTTAACTTGTTCAAGACCTAGAAAGGTAAGTTTCCCTATGACCAAGTGAACCTCGTCAACTCTCTTCGCGTTGTGTTTCTTTACCTCTTTAAGAATGCTTTCCACGATCTGGGTGGTCGTAGAAAACTCGTGCACTTTCAACTTCTCCACAGCGTTTTAGAGATCCAGCGCCTCAACCACTTCTCCTATGCCCTCTCCGCTTCTGCAGTTCGTTACAGCAACCCTGGCGTTTGGCTTTATCCTCTTAACATCTGCCTCCAGCTTCTTCACATCTACTTCCATCGCCCTCGCTAGGTCCACCTTGTTTATGACTACAACGTCTGCGTCCATGAAGATGAACGGGTGTTTCACCACCATGTAGGGTCCTTCTGTAACGCTGATCACAACAACGCGTTTTTCAGAGCCGAGTGGGAACTCAGCTGGGCAGATGAGGTTTCCAACGTTTTCGATGAACAAGAGGTCAAAATTGTCTAAGTCGAGTCTCTGAAGTGCCTTCCTCACTAGGTTGGCGTCTAGGTGGCATTCTTTTCCCGTGTTTATTGGAACAACCTCTACGCCATGTCTCGCAATCAGCTCCGCGTCTATCGTGGTTGTTAAGTCGCCCTTGAAAGCCGCCATTCTATACTGTCCCTTCAACTTCTGAACAAGTTTCTCGATAAGGGAGGTTTTTCCCGATCCGATAGCGCCCATGATGTCGATTGCTTGAACGCCGTGATTCCGCAGTAGTTCCTTGTTTTCCTTCGCAAGTTTTTCGTTTGCCTTGAGAATGTCTATTTCGAGTTCTATGTCGAAAACCTCTCCTTCCTCAGTCTTCACCACTTCTTTCATCTGTTCCACCGTTATGGGGTTGACTGCTCAAATTTGAGGATTTCATCCCAGAGTCGTAGGGTTTCCTCAGCCGCCTCCCTGTCAATCACCTGAATCGCGTATCCAGCGTGGACTAAAACGTATTCCCCCACCCTAGCCTCCACCAGCATGACATTCACTTCTCTGACAATTCCCTGACCGAAGTCAACTTTAGCGATGTCTCCATTAACCTCAAGCACTTTAGCCGGAACTGCGAGACACATTTTTATCACCTAAAAGACAGACGCCTAAGATAAATCCGTTCTGGTCTTCATTTGGAAAGGCTGACGGCGATCGTCTGCCCAAAGGATATGCCTCCGTCTCCCGGCGGCACCAAACTGTGAACGAAAAATTTGAAACAGCCTTCCTCACTCGTTTTTCTAATGGTTTGCGTAATGTGCTCGTTGTAGGCGACACCTCCGGAGAAACCGATGGCTTTAACGCCCAGCCGCTCCGCTTCTTCCACTGCGAGTTGCGCCAACCCTCTAGCGAGATAGGACTGAGCGGAGTAAGCTAGGTCAGCGACCGAGTGATTACATCTTTGGCTGAACACTTCACGAAGCAGAATGGTTGTATCGACTGTGTTGCTTGCGAGTTTGGGTTCCAAGTTCAGCACATCCTTTCCCTCTATTGCAACAGACTCCAGTTTCATCGCCGGTTCACCCTCATAGGAGCGTTCGTAGCATATGCCCAGAACGGCTGAAATCGCGTCTAACACCCTCCCACAACTTGTGGTTTTTGGCACCGACCCCTTCTCTAGTTGCTTGACGACCACCTCAACTTCCTTTTCGCCGTGTGGGAAACGGTTGCTGTTAGATAACAACCATTCTTCAATGTCCACCGCCTTGTGAAGGATTCCAGCAGCCATCCGTAATGGATAAAGAGTGGCTAGGTCGCCCCCCACCATAGGCTGCTCCTGAAGATGTCCCAGACGCTGGAAGCCTTCGCTGTTGCAGTGGAGGATTTCTCCGCCCCAAGCGTTTCCGTCTGATCCGTAGCCGAAGCCGTCGCAGACTATGCCCACCATTTCGTTGACGTTGTGTTCGCCCATGAGAGATGCCATGTGAGCATGGTGATGCTGAACCGGGATAACCGAGCATTCAAACTGGCTTCCTAGATCGTGAGCCAGCCTTGTGGTGGTGAATTTCGGGTGCATGTCGCAGGCGACGACATCGATTTTGCTGTTCGTTAATCTCATCAGATGAAGCGTTGCTTCTCTCAAGAATTCAAGTGTTTCAAGGTTCTCCACATCTCCAATGTGTTGGGAAGTGAAAGCCTTGTCTTGCAGTAGCACACAGGACGTTGCGTTAAGCTCTGCACCCACGCCCAAGACGCAGTCATCAACTGAACGTTTCAAACGGATGGGCTCAGGGGCATATCCCCTTGATCGACGAACCACGCTCTGGTCCTTGCCGTGGAGACGGACAACCGAGTCGTCGCACCTCTGGGCTATGGTTCGGTTGTGAAACAGGAAGAAGTCAACCACGGGTCCAAGCCTTCTTAAGGCTTCTTGATCCTTTGTAACAATTGGCTGGTTTGGGGGGTTGGCACTCGTCATCACGAAGGCGGGTTCACGCACCCCGTCAAACAACATGACGTGTAGACCAGTGTAGGGAAGCATCACGCCAATGTTGTGTAGCTCAGGAGAGATCAACTCTGATAGGTAGTAGTCTTCGCTTTTCCTTAACAGGACAATCGACTTGATGTATGAGGTCAGCAGTTCAGCCTCTTTCTGGCTCACCTCTGCAAAGGACCTCGCGGCTTCGAGGTCGCGAGCCATGATGGCGAACGGCTTCTGAGCCCTATGCTTAACCTTTCTCAGTCTAGATATGGGTTCGGAAAGGGTTGTTGCAGTTGCGACGTGGAAGCCTCCGTTTCCCTTAATTGCCACGATGTAGCCCTCTTGGAGGAGTTTACCCGCCTCCCTGATTGGGTCCTCGTGTTCGATGGGCCGGCCGTCGGTGGATGTGAGGTAGACTCTTGGTCCGCACTTGCTACACGCCACGGTTTGGGCGTGGAATCGGCGGTTTGACGGGTCTCTGTATTCTCTAAAGCAGAAGTTGCACATGGGAAAATCCTGCATGGTGGTGTTCGGTCGGTCGTAGGGAAGTCCTTCTATGATAGTGTATCTGGGACCGCAATTAGTGCACGTGATGAAAAAATAGTTGTATCGTTCATTTTTGGGGTCCCGAAGCTCGCTTAGACATTCGTCACAGATGGAAACGTCAGGCGGGATAACGGAGCCAGAATGTTCCACGTCTTCGGAACTCTGGCGAATTGTAAACTTTTTAAATTCTTTTTTGTCTTCCTGGTAATTGGTGGTCACATTGTAGATTCTGGCGAGAAGAGGCTTCTTTTCCTTCAGACTGCTAAGAAAGTGCTTCACATTGTCCTTTTTTCCTTCAACAACGATTTCAACAACCGCGTCCCCTCGATTCCTCACGTAGCCGACCAGCCCATTTTCTACAGCAATTCGATAGACGAAGGGTCGAAAACCCACCCCTTGAACAATGCCGCTGACCTTGATTTCGGCTCGCAACCGCTAGTCAACTCCTATCTGTGGCAATTCGTCATTTGTGAACAGTATCTGGTCACTCTGAGAGTTGGCATGCCAAATAGTTTTTGGTTTGCGCTTCAGAGTGTGCGCCCTTGAAAAGTCTGGAACTTTAGTATGAGAAAGTGGTTACAATTTCTTTAGAATTGGGTCAGTGGAGATTATGTTGCTGTAGAGACCCAGTTTCTCCGGCTCCAGCCCCAAGGCTAGTCCCAAGAGCTGAACATAATGCAACACTGGAATGTTGTACTTGACTCCAAATTGTTTCTCAACTTCAATTTGCCCTATATCAAATTGAAGGTGGCAGAAGGCACAAGGGGTGACAATGCAGTCTGCACCAGCATTTTTTACGTTCTCAAGTTTTTCCCTAGTCATGTCTGCTGAAACATCGGGGGAACTGGCCCTCACACCGCCGCCAGCGCCGCAACACATCATTTTGTCTCGGTACGGAATGCTTTTTGCGCCGAGCACTTCAACCAGTTCGTCCAGAAACTTGGGGCGTTCAGAGCTCTTGCCTGTTCGATATCTTGTAGGCTTTAAGAGATGGCAACCATAATGAACTGCAACCTTCAGGTTTAGAGGCTTCTTAACAAGGTCTCGTAACTTTTCAATTCCGATGTCATCGTACAAAACTTCCACCATATGTTTCACGTTGATGATGCCGCGAAACTCTTTACCATAGTCATGCAGAATCTTATTTACCTTCTCTCGCATGGCAGAGTCTTCCTTTAAAATCGTGTTTGCCTCTCTTAAGGTGCCGTAACAACCGCTGCAGAGTGTTGTAGCGTCAGTGCTCAAGGCTTCTGCCAGAGTGAGGTTTCGAGCAGCTATAGCTAGCCATGTAGGTTTGTGGAAGGATTTAACCACACCTGGAGGAGGACAGCAAGACGCCCCCTCCATATCAAGAAGCTGGATTCCAAGCACTTCAGCAACATTTCGCATAGCTGCCTCGATCCCTGGATATCTGTTAGGCATTATACAACCTAGAAAAAAGGCATACTGCATATCATTTACCACCTTCTTCCCATTTGAAACCAATTAGCTTGTCAAAGCCCATTTTCTTGGTGATTCCTTGAACCTCGTTGAGGGCTTCTTTATGCTTGTGTGTTGTCGGCGGGATTTCGCTGAGACCAAGGCTTACGCGCCGCTTTCTGTTTTCCTCATTGATCGGAACAGCATGACCGTATTTCACGAAGTATTCGGAAACACGCTTGTGCGGATCAAGCATGTATCCAGCCTCGACTGCCATGTTTCTTAAAGCCAAAATTACATCTGTGGGGTCAACCCCTCTAGGGCATCGTTCTAAACAAGTGAAACAGGTTGTGCATAACCAAAGGTCCTTATCTGAAAGGACTTCGTCTCGAAAGCCTAACATTGCCCTTCTGATCAGTTGGCGTGTTCGAAAAGCCGTTCTTCTGCCGGATGGACAGCTGGCGGTGCAGGTGCCGCATTGAATGCAGAGGTTTATCTTTTCACCACCGGCTTTAGCCACGGCTTCCGCAAAATTCATGTCCAATTCCTCTAACCGTATAATGTTTCTCTGAGGTTTAGCCACAGTTGAGCCTCCACGTTTGTTCTCCTATGAAAAGACGAACATAGATTAAAAGTTTTTTGAGACAGCTAATAATTTGAACCAAACTTTTACCAAGCGCACTTTAGGGCTTCAAACCTTGAAAACTGGTAGAGCATGCCAGTTTGCATCAACGTTCTTAAAGTTTAAAAGAGCAAAATACGCTTAATCTCTGAGATTACCCAGAAATTATGTACGTCACGGGGACATCAAAATGGCAGAAGAAAAACCGAGAGTGGGAGTTTACATCTGTCACTGTGGAGGAAACGTCAGTGACACAGTGGATGTAGAGAAGGTGAAAGAAGCCGCCTCCAAATTAAAGGACGTGAAGGTTGCGGAAACCAATGAGTACGTGTGCAGCGACCCCGGGCAGGAAATGATAACGAAGGGAATAAAGGAGCATGGACTCAACAGAATTGTAGTTGCGTCATGTTCACCTCGAATGCACCTTGACACTTTCAGACAAACGGTCAAATCAGCAGGTTTGAACCCCTACTTCCTCGATATGGCAAACATTCGAGAGCAATGTAGCTGGGTCCATGACGACAAGGAAGCTGCAACAGCCAAAGCGATTGACCTTATTCGGGGAGCGGTGGAGCGAACCCGCTATCTTCAACCCTTAGAGGCGAAGATTATGCCGGTGAAGCAAGACGTTCTCGTGATCGGCGGAGGGGTCGCAGGCATAATCACATCCATTGAGTTGGCAGACAAAGGATATCAAGTATACCTGGTGGAGAAAAGCCCAAGCATAGGCGGCCACATGGCTCAGCTCAGCAAAACCTTCCCCACCCTCGACTGCTCGCAATGCATTCTCACACCAAAAATGGTGTACGCCGGACGACACCCGAAAATAGGGGTCATCACCATGGCTGAACCAATAGCGGTTGAAGGAACTCCTGGCAACTACAGGGCCTTGATCAAGATTCGACCAAGGTTTGTGGACGCAACCAAATGCACGGCTTGCGGAGAGTGCACAAATAAGTGCCCCATCAAAGTTCCAAGCGAGTTCGAAGCCGAGTTGACTGAGCGAAAGGCCATATACACTCCGTTCAGACAGGCGGTTCCCAGAGCATATGCAATAGACATGGAGCACTGCCTATACTTCACGAAGGGAGTGTGCAAGGTCTGCGAGAAGTTCTGTCCGGCACACGCTGTAGATTTTAATCAGAAAGAGGAAAACTTAGAGTTGGATGTAGGCGCGATTGTTGCTTGCACCGGATTTGAGCAACTTGACCCAAAGAGGCTTGAGGAGTTCAGCTACGGCTTACACCCAGACATAGTGACTAACCTCCAGTTTGAGCGACTTATGTTGCAGGGAGTACACAAACCATCCAACGGAAAGGTTCCGAAGAAAGTTGCGTACATACTCTGTGTGGGCAGTCGAATGATGAACACTGACAAGGGAGTAGCACATTGCTGTAAGATAGGGTGCATGGCCGCGATTAAGCAAGCCATTTTACTTCAAAAGGCAGTTCCAGATGCTGAACCCTGGATTTTTTACACAGACATAAGAGCTGACGGAAAGGGATACGAGGAATTCTACGCTACGGCTCAAGAACACGGTGTGCGATTCGTTAGAGGGAGAATGGCAGAGGTTATTCCAAACGGAGAAAAACTGTTGGTGAGAGCTGAAGACACTTTGCTTGGAAGAGACTTTGAGGGAAACTTTGACCTTGTGGTGCTTAGCACAGCCATCATTCCGCATCCAACCAGTTATGAGTTGGCTCGAAAGCTGGGCATCCAAACAGGCTCAGACGGCTTTCTCCTAGAAAGACACTACAAACTCAGACCGGTGGACAGCCAACGCGAGGGAGTATTTATCTCCGGTTGTGCCGTGAGTCCCAAAGATGTTAGAGAAGCAACCCTAGAGGCAATGGCTACAGCCTCCAGAGTTGCAACTTTCGTGGGCAAGGGCGAGATATCCACATCGCCGGAAGTGGCCTACATTATTCAAGACAGATGCGACGCCTGCGGAGAGTGCGTAAAGGTCTGTCCAGTGGCAGCAATCGAAATTTCTCCAAAAGGCGCATCGATTAGTGCTGTCTCCTGTATTGGATGTGGAATATGCGTGCCGAAGTGTCCGAGACAGGCCATTGACTTAAATCACTGCACTGAAGCTCAGTTGATAGCGCAGATTATCGGGGTGTGCGAGGGCAGAAAATCGCCAAAGATCATCGCCTTCATAGGAGGAGACACAGCCTATGGATCTGCAGACTTGGCTGGGCAAACAAGGGAGTCGTACTCTGCAAACATTGAGATAATTGGGGTGCCAAGCGTTGGGCGAGTGGGTTTGAGACACCTTTTGCATGCGTTTGCAGCGGGAGCCGACGGCGTCATATTCGTTGAGAGCGCCGACAGCCCGTTTGGGGAAGAAAAACTGAGGGAGCATGTTACTGGGCTGAAGGAGGAGTTAAACAAGTATGGCGTCAAACCCCTTCGCCTAATTTCAATCACCACAACCCTTCCAGAATACAACAAGATACTGAACATATTTGAAACCTTAGACACGAGAATTTCGAAGATAGGCCCTATTTCAGATGAGGTGCGTTCAAAGATCAAAGAACAACTTGTAGCTCCATAGAGGACCAGAAAATCCAGCGTGTAATCTCTTCTTTTTGTTTTATTTGAGAGTCATGGAAGGACTAATATTATATATGAGAAATTTGGACACTAAGTTCACCGAGTTAAATGCAGCGTGAAACATTCTATTATTGGGGTGTGTAAATGACTAAAGTTAGCTACAGGGAATGCTACTTCATTAAAGTGAAAAGTCCAAACATTGACTATCTGATAGACAAGGTGAAGTCGGCTATAGAGGAATTAGGTATTCCCCCAGAGTACGACATACAGATCTACAAAAATGTCTACGCCTGCTGCGGAGTCTCAGGCATAGGCCTGATCATCGAAGTCACAGGACCAGAGGAAACGAGAATAAGAGCCATCGATTTTAAGGCGCTATCCAAAATCATGGAAATATGTGAGAAAGAAGGGTTTGAATATCACACTTTTGAGCCCTTAGCTGTCATGTAAGAGAGCTAAAGCGTTTCTTCGAATGTTTAGACTAACTTTTTCGCCACGATCATGCTCACCGTTTCTGACACACCTGGAATTCGCCGCACCACGTCAAATACGAATTCGTCGACATCTTCAATTCTTGGGAATTCCACCTTGAGAATTAAGTCGTATGCTCCATAGGTTACGCTGGCTTCTTTAATCTCCTTAAGCTTTTGGAACCGCGCAAAAACTTCTTCATCCTTTCCAGCAACCACTTTTACCATTATGTAGACGGAGACCAAACCAATCACCATTTAAGCGTAGCATATGATCGAAATAGGAATAAATATTTTTAGATTAGTTTGTGGGCTGCGTTTAACTTGTCAAGAGGTTAGCTTGAGGATGCTAGAAGAGACCAAAAATCAAAATTTGAGGAAGCAATAATAATCGTTGTGCATAGTTTCAATCAAAGGAGAGACAACAAATGAGAAAAGCCCTACAGACGGTCAAATTTAAGGAAATGGAAAACAAGACATTTGTGGTTATACAGGTCATTGAAAGATTATGCGAGTTTTGTGAGAAGCCGTTGAGGAGAGAAGAGAAAGAAGTGAGGACCATTCAAATATCTGGTCACGATGATTACGAAAATCTGTTAGTGAAGGCAAGGGCGCACGACCGCGTTGAGGTAGACATTGAAGAAAACAGGATTTACCTTTATGACCACGACTATCCAGGCGATGTCCATCCCAGTTGTGTAGAAAAATACGGCGAAAAAGTCAATGGATGAGATGTTAGAAAAGCTACGTGGTTTTGTAAAGGTACTCGTCTTCCTTTTCGCCTGCCTCCGAGATTGCACCAGTTTTTCTGAGAGCAATTATGTGGCGCAGTATTTCCTTCGAACTGATTTTCGTCGCCTCCGAGAGTTCACTGATGGTTAGTGGTCCTCCCTTCTTTATCTCGCTGAGGATCATCTGCCGCTCCATTTCATCCTTCATTACGTTTCCTGCCAAGGCGCGATATTTTTGTTCATCTATTTTCACACCCATCTGCGATATTCCGAGCGTCCATCTAAGCCTCTCTGTCTTAAAGGCTTCGATTGTTGCGTCGGTCTTTTTCAAGCGTTCTTTCCGCTCGCTCAACTTAGCCACCCAACTCAGTTAGAAGATTCTAGTCATTCATATCTAATGTGGTGAAGACTTTTAAAAATATATGGATTTTGGATGAGTTATAGCTCCCGCCGTACATGGGCATGGGCACATTGGTTGCACAGAAACTTTTATGCGTGCATCTTCCCCAACGCTGCAAGAGCCTGAGCCACGATCTGTTCATCCGTAAAGTGGTATATTTTGATAGCCCTCTCCGGGCAGCTACCTGCACAGGTGCCGCATCCCTTACACATAGCCTCTGTTACCCTAGCAACGCCCTTCTCATCCTTTTTGATAGCGCCATATGGGCAGAGAGCAACGCAGGTTCCACACCCACTGCAAAGTTTGTCGTCGATCACAGCAACGATGGGCTCGACTTCAATCTTGCCCTTTGACAACGGGATTACTGCTCTCGCAGCCGCGCCGCTGGCTTGAATCAAACTCTCAGTGATGTCTTTAGGTCCCTGAGCGACGCCCGCAAGGTAAATTCCGTCAGTACTTGTGTCCAATGGCCTAAGCTTTGGGTGAGCCTCCCGGAAGAAGCCGTCTGGACTCCTAGAAACGCCGAGTGTAGATCCCAATTTAGCGGCGTCTTGCCTTGGTGTCATTGCCTCAACCAAAACTGTGAGTTCAGCTGGGATTTCAACAGACATCCCCAGAATTGGGTCGTTGACGAGGATCTGGAGTTGTCCGTCTTCGTTTTTCCCACGGACCTGGGGCGGATCTTCAGCTGAGAATTTGAAGAAGTTTATGCCGAGTTCTCTGGCTTCTGTGTAGTATACTTCTTGACCTTTGCCGAAAGCTCTGATGTCACGGTACAAAACGAATACCTCTGTTTCTGGATATTGCTTCTTAATGAGCATGGCGTTTTTGAGGGCAGCAGCGCAACAAATTCTGGAACAGTACGGCCTATTTGGATTCCTTGAACCAACGCACAAAATGAACACCACGCTCTTTGGCGCTTTTTTGGTGGATGGTGGAACTAAACGACCCTTAGTTGGGCCGTTTTTGCTTAAGAGTCTCTCTAGTTGAAGCTGGGTGATCACATTTTCGTGTTCTCCGAAGCCGTATTCACCGACTGGCATATATGGGTCAAAACCAGTAGCAACGACTATTGTTCCAACCTGAAACTTGGCGTTTTTAGGATGGTTATCTAAAACTATGGCTTCTGCTTCGCACACCTTGAGGCATTCACCGCATCTTGTGCAATTGGTTTCATCGATGCAGAATATATTTGGCACAGCTTCCCTGTGAGGCATGTATATGGCTTTTCTTTTGGTTAATCCAAGGTTAAATTCATCAGATACTTCAACTGGACAAACTTCCGCACATTTTCCGCATGCAGTGCATTTTGCGGTAACGTACCTAGGTTTCCTGTTTAGAGTTACCTCGAAATTGCCGATGTATCCGCCTAAATTCTCAATTTCTGAGTTAGTGAAAACTTCGATGTTGGAGTGCTCTGTCAAAGATTTTAACATCGGGTTTAAGAACTCTAAAGCTTCCTGGTTGGTTAATATAACCCTGTTTAATTGGGCTGCTCTTCCGCCGAGATAAGGTGCTTTCTCAACGAGGTACACGTAAAAGCCACGATTAGCCAGATCTAAGGTTGCCCGGATTCCGGTTACGCCTCCACCTATAACAAGCGCCTTTGCCTCCACCCCTACTTCCCTTTTGTCCAAAGCGTGAAGTAGCCGCACCTTAGCAACAGCCATGCTGACTAAATCTTTTGCTTTTTCCGTGGCTTTTTCTGGTTTATTAAAATGAACCCATGAGCATTGTTCCCGAAGGTTCGCCATTTCGAATAAATATGGGTTGAGTCCTTCTTCCTCAACGACTCTTCGAAACGTTGGTTCGTGCATCTGGGGTGAGCAGGAGGCTACAACAACGCGATTCAACTTATAATTCTTTATGTCCTCCTTTATCATCGCTTGACCAGGCTCAGAACACGTGTAAACATAGTTTTTGGCCACCACGACATCTGGAAGAGTCTTCGCGTGCTCCACAACCTTTTCAACGTCTACGACGCCTGCTATGTTTAAGCCGCAACTGCAGACATAAACTCCGACCCGCAGTTTTTCTTCCATATTTTTACTTCTCCCCCATCAGAAAAGTCACTGCTTTTATTGCTGCTGCGCTAGCGTCAGCGACACTGTCCGGTATGTCTTTTGGTCCAAGGGCCGCTCCAGCGACGAAAATGCCCTCAACCTTAGATGCGATGGGGTTGGTCTTGATGTCCTTCTCCTCGAAGAAACCGTATCTATCTGTTGGTACACTGAGGATTTTGCTGATTTCTGATATGCCACCTGACGGCACCACACCAATTGAGAGAACCACCATGTCGAATTCGTCTTGGATCACTTCACTTGTTTCTGTGTTCTCTATGCGGAGCAGGAGGTTGTTTGTTTCCGGGTTCTCCACTATTTTGCCGACTCTGCCCCTAATAAAGTGGATGCCAAACTCATCTTTTGCCCTTTGGTAGAATTCTTCAAAGCCTTTGCCGAAAGTTCGGACATCCATGTAGAATATGGTGACGTCAATCTCATGAACATGTTCTTTTAGCAATACACCATTTTTGATGGCACACATGCAACAAACTCCTGAACAATTCGGATTTCCCACGTGAAGATCCCTTGATCCCACGCATTGAATGAACGCAACTTTTCTTGGGATGCGTCCGTCTGAGAGCCTCATGATGTGTCCGCCAGTTGGACCCGAAGCATTAAGCAGCCTTTCCAGTTCTAAATTTGTTATAACGTTTGGATATCTACCATAGCCGTATTCGCTTTTTTTATGAGCGTCGAAAGTTTCGTATCCTGTTGCAACGATGATGGCCCCAACCGTGAGGTTGATAGTCTCTGGTTTTTGGTCGAAGTTAATGGATCCGGCTTTGCACATTCTATTGCATAATCCACATTTTATACAATTTTTCTCGTCAATTGTATATTTGAGGGGAACGGCCTGCGGGAAGGGGACATAAATTGCTTTGCGAACACCAAGTCCCGCATCAAACTCGTTTGGGACCTCTACCGGACAGTGTTGAGCGCAGACTCCGCAACCCGTGCATTTCGATTCATCAACGAATCTCGGCTTCTTGAGAATCTCAACCTTGAAGTTTTTTCCTTCTCTTTTAACCTTCTGCACTTCGCTGTAGGCTAGGAGCTTTATGTTTGGGTGTCTGGAGGCTTCCACCATTTTTGGAGTTAGAATGCAGGCGGAACAGTCCAGTGTCGGAAAGGTCTTGTCCAGCATGGCCATGTGACCACCGATGCTTGGCTCTCTTTCCACAAGATAAACTGTGACGCCCTGTTCAGCCGCGTCTAACGCAGCCTGTATGCCAGCTATGCCTCCTCCGATGACGAGGATTCCGGATGTTTTGCTCAAAGTTGAAGCCTCCTTTTTTTGTTAAGATTGTAGTTGATAGAGAACTCGAACAGCCTTTTTAACCGAGTTTTTGTCTCCTTTGACGACTAGCTGAGAATCGTCAGTGAACTCAGTGGTTACGCCAAACTCTTTCGCGATTTCTTGCGCTTTTTCTTTGGCAATTGGCTTTGATAGCGTTAGTCTTACCCATTCCGTTTCAAGGTTTTTAGGCAGGCCCGGAACAAAGGTGTACACAGAACTGGTTATAATCTGAAGGTCAGTACGTTCAGCTTCGTCTAATATGTTTACCCATTTTTTTGCGTATGTCTCACTAACCCTAAGGGCCGCTGCCATCAAATTCCCTTTTATTTTTTCCAAACTATGCTGTAAGTCCTGCAGCCTATATTGAACTATATCCCTGTCGCATCCAGGGCATGTGTGTGCACGAATGAAATTGATTAGGGTTCTGCAGTTTCGCAGTTTGGGTGCAGCCTCGATGTCCACTTCCAGATTTTTTTGGATCATGTCTTCGAAAAGCCTAGTCAAAACCAGCCATATCTGTTCTAATCGGTCTACCACTATGTCCGGGTGTGTTTCAGCGTGCTCTGTCCTCGGGGGCACCGTCAGTGTTGAGGGATTGCTCTCGAGAGTTGCAGGTCCCTTGCTACGTGAAACCTCTTCCAACCGAAGTCTGATCGCTTCAGAAACGAACTCGGAGACGCTTCTGTAGCGTCCAGTCTTCAAAAGCCCTCTGATTTCATTAATGAGTTCTTCACGGAGACTTATGGTCGTCCAATCTCGCATTTTTCATTCCTCTCTTGCATTATCTATGACGCAAACGTAACGTATATATACTATGCTTATATTTTACATAGTGGTATTTACAATAAATAGAGGATGGTCGAATTGGAAACCAGAAAAGTGCAACGAGTCGGCTACTCCACGCTCAGCGTTTCTTTACCTAGAGACTGGGTGAAAGATGTTGGACTTAAGCACGGTGACCTAGTCACGTTTGTCAAAGAAAGAGACGGGTCACTAAAACTAATGCCGAGCGAGTTGGTTGAGCATAAAGCAAAAGTTGAGGAATTTGTTATTAACTCGGACTTATGCGATGAATCAGGAATTTTGGAGAGAATTGTTGTTGGAAACTACATCCTCGGTCGAGACGTGATTACGATAATTTCTTCTGGCCGACTGAAGAGCACGCATATTGAGGAAGTTCGAAGGATGGTACACAGACTCTTTGGACTAGGCATAGTAGAGGAGACTCCGAACCGAATAGTTCTACAATGTTCTGTAGACCCCGCGAAATTCAAAATAGACATGCTAATACGAAGACTGTCTGTGATCGCCTCAACTATGCAGAGCGAAGCAGTACAGGCACTCCTAGAATTTGATGCTAAATTGGCAGAGGACGCCATTCACCGGGAAGACGAAGCGGACATGGTGTACTGGCTTGCAATGCGACTGCTCCTTTCTGCACAACGTATTCGTGCGATAGCTGAAAAAACGGGGTTAGAAGATCCGCTGCATATCCTATACTACGGGCTGATCATAAGGCACCTAGAGTTGATTGCTGATTACGCCGAGAACATTGCAAGGACCGCCATCGAATTCAAAGAGTGTTGCAAAGAGAGGGTGAGCAAACATGTGATGAACAGAATAGACAATCTAAGCGAACTAGCCCATAACATATTCTTAAAAGCCATGGACTGCTTTTTCACTAGCGATATAAAAATCGCCCACAACCTTTTAGAGATAAGGAAGAACATCAAGAAAGAACATGCAATATTAATGAAGGAGCTCCCGGAAATCCCACACTTAAGAGTTATCGTCTGGGCATTAACGAGGATAGCGGATAACGGAGCAGGCATTGCTGTGATGGCAATAAACAAGGCGCTTGAGAAGCCAAGTAAGATGTGTTCGCCACATTAGTTTAAACCACTTGAAAGGGAAGCTGACGAAGGAACACAAGGAGAACGCGTTCAAGAAATCCATTAATAATGGGCCTTACAACCGCCTTCTCAAGCTCAGAAATATGTTAAGTTTGCTATAAGACAAAATATATTAGGCTGTTTGTTTTGCATTTAGGAGATAAGTGATGAAACTTGAGTAGGCTTGACCTTGATTTTATGCGCACGGTTGCAAACACTCCGAGAGGAAGAGGAATTCTCTCATGCATCCAGTGTGGAAGGTGCTCAGGCAGCTGCCCTATCGCAAGACTGGTCACCGAGCATAACCCGAGACGATTGATGGAGATGGTCATCTTAGGTTTGCGATCTGAAGTTTTGCCTCAAGGCTTACCGTGGTATTGTCTGTCATGTTTCACATGTTTGGACAGGTGTCCTCAAGGCGGCGATGTTGGTGAAGTGATGTTTGCAATCAGGAACCTAGCTGTTAAAGAGGGAAACATACCCGCTGGGGTTGTGGCTCAAGCGAGAAGCCTCATGGAGACTGGGCGTGTCGTAAATCCTGTTAGAAGCATTTTGGACAAGAGAGAGAGCCTCGGCTTGGCTGAAATCGCTCCAACAGGGGTGGAGGATGTTCAAAAAATTCTGAAGATAACGGCGCTTGATAAGTTAATCCGATCTAGGTAGTGAAAAAATGAAGTACGCATTCTTCTTGGGCTGTCTCATCCCCGCGAGGGAACTGAGCTACGAAACTTCTGTTAGAAAGGTTCTGCCTGCTTTGGGGATCCAGTTAGTTGACATGAAGGGAACAAACTGCTGTGCCCCATTTAGCATTCAGTCCCTTAACTATGCAAGCTGGTTAGCGCTTGCGGCAAGGAATCTCTGCATCGCTGAAGAGATGGGGCTTGACATCCTAACCTTGTGCAATGACTGTTACGAATCGCTTCTCATGGTGAACACCATTTTAAAACAAAATACAAAATTGAAAAATCGCGTGAACGAAATACTTTCTGAGGTAGGCAAGGAGTTTAAGGGAAAAACAGACGTGAAACACTTAGTAGACGTTCTATACGAAGACGTGGGTGTGGACAAACTTAAAAACGCCGTTAAAGAACCACTCACAAAAATGAGAGTTGCTACGCAGCCTGGCTGCCACTTAACCAAGCCAAAGAGGCTGCATCTCGGTTTTATAAAGGAGTTTGGCGCATTTGACGAGCTTGTGAGGGCAACGGGCGCTGAAACGGTTGATTACGATCGGAGAGAGATGTGCTGTGGAGGACCCTTGCGAGACATAAACGATGAACTTTCCAGAAGCGTTGCAAGGCAAAAGCTGATGGATATTAAAAATGCCGATGTGCACAGCATCGTCACGGTTTGTCCCTTCTGCTTTCTACAGTTCGATCTAGGTCAACTAGAGATCAAAAGGCATTTTAAAGAAGAATACAATCTGCCCGTTCTCCACTTTGTTGAACTTCTCAGGATGGCGATGGGAATGAAATTAGAAGATTGGGAAATCAATTCGCACAGAATTCCGATAAGTGGCATCTTGAAAGGTCGGTTGTAGGAGGGACAAAATTGACAGAACCAGCAGTATTAATTATTGGCGGCGGAATATCAGGCATACAGGCTTCGTTGGACTTAGCAAGCAGAGGAATCAAGGTTTACCTTGTCGAGAAGTCTCCCAGCATAGGTGGGAGGATGGCTCAACTCGACAAAACCTTTCCAACGCTAGACTGCTCAATATGCATTCTCGCGCCAAAGATGATTGAATGTTCTCATCACTCTGACATCCAATTGCTCACCTACTCCGAAGTGAAAGAAGTTAGCGGGTCTGCGGGAGACTTCACAGTGAAAGTTCTCAGAAAGCCCAGATATGTAGATGAAAAGAAGTGCACGGGCTGTGGAATATGCATCGAGCACTGTCCGGTTGAAGTCCCCAACGAATTCGACGAAAAACTTGGAATGCGAAAAGCAATATACATGCCCTTCCCGCAGGCAGTGCCAAGAGTAGTAACGGTTGACAAAGACAATTGCTTGGAGTGCGGGCTCTGTGAGAGCGTGTGTCAAGCTAAGGCTGTTGATCTCGGACAAGAACCAGAAGAGGTAAGCCTGAAAGTTGGGGCGATTGTCGTAGCCGTCGGTTTTGACCTTTTCAATCCTTCCGAAATTCCTGCCTATGGTTATGGACGCTACAAGAATGTAATAACCGCGTTAGAGCTAGAGCGTTTGCTCTGCGCATCTGGTCCAACTGGAGGACACCTAGTAAGGCTTTCTGATGGAAGGATACCCAAAAAAATCGCCTTCGTGCAATGCGTAGGGTCTAGGGATATACGATTTGGGAACACCTACTGCTCCAGCATCTGCTGTAAATATTCGGCTAAGGACGCAGTCTTGGTCAAAGAACACCACCCGGACGCGCACGTCTCCATTTTCTACATAGACCTCCGAGCATTCGGAAGGGGCTTCCAAGAGTTCATCAACAGAGCAAAAAGCGAGTTCGGCATAAGATTTATTCGAGCCAGCCCAGGCGAAATCATAGAAGAGCATGCGACAAAAAACCTCAGCATTTGGTACGAAGACACCGTGGCCGGAAGCATAGAAAAGCTAGTATTTGACTTGGTGGTGCTCTGCCCGGCCTTAGTTCCACGAACAGATGCGAAGGAGCTGGCCAAGGTCTTGGGAATAGAGGTTGACAAATATGGATTTTTCAGGGCCTCAGACAACATAACTAGTCCAGTAGACACAACTGTTCCCGGAATTTTTGCATGTGGCTATTGTCTTGGACCAAAAACTGGAGACATCCCAGACTCAATTATGCAGGGCAGCGCGACAGCGGCGAGAGTGGCCGAAGTTTTGATGGAGGGATAAACTTATGGAGGAAACGCTGAGAGTTGGAGTGTTTATTTGCCACTGTGGGGTCAACATAGGTGGCGTAGTGAATGTTCCGGAGGTTGTGGAATACGCGAGGACTCTGCCAAATGTTGCATATGCTGAAGACAACCTGTACACATGTTCTGAAGCCGGAATAGCCTCCATTAAGGAAGCGGTGAAGGCTCACAACCTTAACAGAGTGATTGTGGCTTCATGCACACCCAGAACGCATGAACCGCTTTTCAGATCAGCCTGCAGAGAAGCTGGATTAAATCAATACCTGTTTGAGATGGCAAACATCCGGGAGCAGTGTTCGTGGGTTCATCCGCACGAGCCAAAGAGAGCAACCGAAAAGGCGAAAGACATTGTGAGGATGGCTGTGGCAAGGGCTACGTGGCTTCAGTCGCTAGAAGAACCTGAGCTGGAGATTAAGGACTCAGCCCTAGTCATTGGTGCGGGCATAGCGGGGATGACCGCAACGCTCACCTTAGCTGGTCAAGGCTTCAAGGTTTACCTAGTTGAGAAAGAAGCAGAGGTCGGTGGAAACCTTCGAAGGCTTCACAAGTTGTATCCAACAATGCAAGACACATCAGAAATTCTGGGTCCCACAGCCAAGGCGGTAAAGGCACACAAAAACATCCAGTTGCTAACTTCAACAGCAATATCAGAGGTTAAAGGTTACGTTGGAAACTTTAATGTTACAGTCAAGAAAGACGGCGAAGAGATTCCGCTTGAAGTCGGCATCATTATTGTTGCTTGCGGCGCCTTGAACTACCGACCACCTAAGGGGTTGTACCAATACGGATTGTACCCTAGGGTTATAACACAGCTGGAAATGGATGAGCTTCTAAGGGAAGGAAAGATTGGAAAACCCGAAAGAGTTGTGATGATACAGTGTGTGGGAGCCAGAAAGGGAGAGATAAGGGCGCTAGGACTCGAGGGTTTCCCGAAATCTGACACCGCTCAATTGTTAGCGAAGATCCTTAAGGCAAAGAAAGAGGAAGGCTGGCCCTACTGTTCCAAGATTTGCTGCATGAACGCCATCAAAAATGCCATACTGATCAAGAATCAGTCTCCTGAAACGGATGTCATCATTCTTTACGGGGATGTCAGAGTGTACAAAGAGTACGAAGATTTCTACTCACAGGCCCGAGATCTCGAAGTTAGATTTGTAAAGCACATTGAGGAAGCAACCCCTGAAGTCACCAAGGGACCGAAAGACAAGCTTATAGTTACGGCGTACGACGCACTTTCTGGTCGTGAAATGAAACTTCCATGCGACTGGGTTGTTTTGTCAACACCTCTGCGACCGCGCAAGGGCGAGGTCCTCCTAGCACGGATGCTTAAGATACCAATAAGCCCAGACGGCTTTTTAATGGAAGCTCACTTAAAGTTGAGGCCTGTCGACACCCAGATGGATGGAATATTTCTTGCTGGAGTATGCTCCGGACCTAAAGATGTTTCAGAGTCGATAATCTCAGCTAAAGCAGCGGCGGCAAGAGCGTCTATCTTGATGGCTAACAAGAAGATGAGAACAGAAGCCCTCACGTCCATAGTAGATGAGGAGTTATGCATCGGATGTGGACTTTGCGAGGAGATATGTCCATATGGTGCGCACTGGATTGAGGAGGGAAAATCAAAGACCGTGGAAGCTCTGTGCAGAGGTTGCGGGGCGTGCGCAGCAGAGTGTCCTAGAAGAGCCATAACCATGCGCCACTACACTGATGATCAGGTTCTTGCGCAGATCAAAGCCGCTTTAATCCCCGAGGAGATAGAGGTGAGGTGAGCTTAATGGAGAAAGCCGAGTTTGAACCCCTAATTATAGCCTTCTGCTGCAACTGGTGCTCCTACGCCGGCGCCGACCTAGCTGGCACAAGCCGCTTTGAATACCCCCCAAACGTGAGAGTAATTAGAGTGATGTGCAGCGGACGAATGGACCCCACTTTCATCTTATCAGCCTTCAGATGGGGTGCAGACGGAGTGTTAGTAACTGGCTGTCACCCCGGCGACTGCCACTACGTCAAAGGAAACTACATGATGGAAAGAAGATTTGAATTCCTCAAAGAAGCTCTCAGTCACCTTGGAATTGAACAGGATAGACTAAGACTGGAATGGATCTCTGCTGGGGAAGGCGAAAAATTCGCAGCGTTTATTAGAGACGCTGTCACAAGAATCAAAAAACTAGGGCCTAGCCCACTGAAAGTCTGATCAAACTGGAGGTTTTCATGGAGAGAAAGTTTGAACCATCACCATCGTGATGACGAAACCTATAAATGAAGAAAATTGTTTCGTTATGCATCTAAATTGGGGTGGATGACATGGCTAAGGCTGGGTTAATTGTTGGAGCTGGGATAGCAGGAATTCAAGCTGCTCTCGACCTTGCAGACCAAGGTTTCGAAGTCTACCTCGTGGAGAAAAACCCAAGCATCGGGGGCAGAATGTCTCAGCTGGACAAAACATTTCCCACCATGGACTGCTCGGCTTGTATACTGACGCCGAAAATGGTGGATGTGGGAAGACACCCCAACATACGTTTGCTCGCGTATTCTGAACTAAAGGGAATCTCTAGAAAAGAAGGAAACTTTAAGGTTAAGATTCTTCAAAAACCCAGATACGTTGACGAAACAAAATGCACTGGTTGCGGCATATGCGCCCAACACTGCCCAGTAGAAGTTCCAAACGAGTTTGACGAGGGGCTAGGCGTAAGAAAGGCTGTGTACGTCCCGTTTCCCCAGGCTGTTCCCCTCATATACACGATCGACAAAGACCACTGTCTGGAATGCGGGCTCTGCGAGAAAGTTTGCGGGGCCGGAGCAATCAACCTCCAGCAGCAACCTAAAGAAATAGATGTAAAGGTTAAAGCAATTATTGTCGCCAGCGGGTACAACTTGTTTGATGCGAGAAAGAAGGAAGAGTACGGATACGGCGTTTACGACAATGTCATAACAGGTTTGATGTTAGAGCGCCTCTTGAGCGCCTCTGGACCAACCGCGGGACACGTAATTAGGCCTTCTGATGGGAAGATACCCAGAAAGGTTGCTTTTGTGCAGTGTGTGGGATCGAGAGACGAAAAAATTGGAAACCAGTACTGCTCAAGAGTTTGTTGCATGTACGCCACAAAAGAGGCTCAGCTAATTAAAGAGCACGTTCCCGAGGTTGAAGTAACAATCTTTTACATAGACATTCGAGCCTTCGGCAAAGGCTTTGAAGAGTTCTACAGAAGAGCTGAGAAAGAATTCAAAATTAGGTACGTTAAGGGTCGAGTTGCAGAAATTCTGGAGAACCCCGTGAACAAGAACCTATTTATCCGAGCTGAAAACGTTGAGTCAGGCGAACCTATCGAAGAAGAATTTGACATGGTAGTTCTCTCAACAGGCATAGTCCCGGCAGCAAAAAACGAAATGGAGAAGATACTGCCAATTCCAACAGGCGACGACGGCTTTTTTGTAACCGCCAATCCAAAGATAGATCCGGTTACAACATCCTTAAACGGCGTTTTCACAGCGGGCGTGGCTGAGAGCCCAAAAGACATTCCGGATTCAGTAGCTCAAGCCAGCGCCGCAGCCATGAAGGCCTCAATAATCCTTAAGGGGAGAAGGAAGAGCCAGAATGTTTCGAGAAAAACCTAGAATCGGCGTTTACATCTGTCATTGCGGCATCAACATAGGTGGAGTTGTGGACGTTGCAGACGTAGCAAAGTACGTGGGAACATTGCCAAACGTTGTCGTTGCAAAACACTATGTTTACATGTGCTCCGCTCCTGGTCAAGACATGATCAAAAATGACATCAAGGAGCACAAGCTTAACCGAGTGATCGTTGCGTCCTGCACTCCACGTATGCATGAACCCACATTTCGTGGAGTCGTAGAGAAAGCAGGATTAAACCCTTACCTGTTTGAAATGACAAACATCCGGGAGCACTGCTCATGGGTTCATGCAGCAGAACCAGCAGGGGCAACGAAAAAAGCCAAAGACTTAATTAGGATGTCGGTTGCTAAAGCTTCGCTCCTAGAACCCCTCCAGAAGAGAGAGGCAAACGTTATTGGACGAGCCCTTGTAATTGGAGCCGGCGTCTCCGGTATGAGATCTGCTCTGGATTTAGCTAATAGAGGCTTCGAGGTTTACCTAATAGAAAGGGCTCCCAGCATCGGAGGTAGAATGGCTCAGTTAAACGAGGTGTACCCAACAGGTGAGAAGGCTCTAGAAGTCTTAGAGCCATTGATGGAAGCTGTTGCATCCCACCCAAAGCTCAAATTGTTTACCAACTCAAAAATAGAGTCCGTGGACGGTTTCATTGGGAACTTCAAGGTAAAAGTTACCGTAAAGCCGATATACGTAACGAATGATTGCAATGTCTGCGGCAAGTGCGAATCCGCATGTCCTATCGAGGTTCCAAACGAACACGACTTTGGCTTGAGTAAAAGAAAGGCGATATACCTTCCCTTCCCAACAGCCTCACCCCCAATCTATGTTATTGACGAAGAAAACTGCAACAAGTGCGGAAAATGCGTTGAAGCTTGCGAGAAGGGGGCAATTGACCTCAAAGAAAAAGGGATGGAGATGGAGATTGATGTGGGGACAATCATCGTTGCGACAGGATACGACTTGTATAGTCCGCCAAAGGGAGAATACGGCTATGGGCTATACGACAAAGTAATAACGTTGCCCCAGCTTGAGAGGCTACTGGATAAGAACGGCCCAACAAGCGGTCAACTGATGTTCAACGGCTCCACGCCAAAGAGCATAATTTTTATATCTTGTGTTGGATCGAGACAGGAGCCGGGAATTTATAAGCCAGCCATAGAAGGTCAGCAGCTTAACAGGTACTGCTCTCGCGTGTGTTGTATGGCTGTTCTAAAGAATGCCTTAGCGATAAGGAAAAGATACCCCAACACCAGAGTTTTCTACCTCTACCGCGATATGCGGACTTTTGGAAAGGGACATGAGGAATATTATAAGAAGGCCGGTGAATCCCGAGTTTTCTTTGTTAAATACAAACTTGAAGCGCCACCCATAATTTCACGTGGTTCAAACGGTTTGGTTGTCACTGTTCAAGATGTGCTTACCAACGATGGAGTCTTTGCCATACCCGCCGACTTGGTGGTTTTAAATGTTGGTATGGTGCCACGTGCAGATGCCTCTGATCTTCAAGCTAAACTAAGACTCTCAAAGAGCGCTGACGGATTCTTCCAAGAGGCTCACGCAAAGCTTAGGCCATTGGACACGGCTTTAGACGGAATCTACCTAGCAGGTACGGCGCAAGGCCCAAAAGACATTACTGACAGCGCGGCGATGGGCAGCGCAGCAGCCGCGAGGGCGGCGATTCCATTGGCGAGAGGTAAAGTCGAAATTGAACCTATTATAGCGGTGGTTGATGAGGACCTCTGTAGTGGGTGTGGGGTTTGTATGGCTCTCTGCCCATATGGGGCTATCAAAAAGGATGAGAAGGGCATTGCTAAGGTAACTGAGGTTGCTTGTAAAGGATGCGGCACTTGTGCAGCCAGCTGCCCAGCAAGAGCAATCACAGTTCTTCACTTTACGGATGAACAGATCAGGGCTCAGGCTCTTGCAGCTTTGGAGAGGATACCATCATGACATTTGAGCCGAGAATCGTGGGTTTCCTTTGCAACTGGTGTGCCTACGCTGGCGCTGACCTAGCGGGCACAAGCAGAATACCCTACCCACCAAACGTGCGGATAATAAGGGTGATGTGCAGCGGAAGAGTTGACCCGGTTGTCATTCTCGAAACGCTTACCCAAGGTGCAGACGGCGTCATAGTGATGGGTTGCCACCCAGGCGACTGCCACTATGTAGAGGGAAACCTTCAGGCTGAACGGAAGATAAAGATGCTGAAGAAGCTAATAACGTGGACAGGCCTTGAACCGGAGCGTTTACGCCTTGAATGGGTTTCCGCATCAGAGGGCGGACGATTTGCAGAAGTCACCAAAGACTTTACGACCCAAATTATGAAACTTGGGCCATCCCCTCTGGCCGGAGAAAAACCAGACCCAAACATTTTAGAAGGGATGCTGGCTGCTAAGGCAGCGGCGGGAGACTTCAGACTGCGAGTGCTGGTTGGCAGAGAAAGGGAACTCGTTGAAGAGAAAAATGTGTATGGGGAGAAGAAACTTCAAGAGGACTTGGATAAGGTGATGCACGACGCCATCAGAGCCGAGTACATACGCAACAGAATGTACTTAATGACGCAGAAAGAGCCTCTATCAGTTAAGGAGTTGGCTAAACGTTTAGATATGGACCCCGGAGAGGCGCTGCGCCACGTAGTGGTGATGAGACGCAGAGGGTTGATGGTCGTTGACAGAATTGAGGGGACATCACCACTTTACATTGCGCTGGAGGTAAAGTGATGACGGAGAATGTGGGAGCGGTACTAGTGGTCGGCGGTGGAATCGCAGGAATACAGGCTTCGCTCGACCTAGCAGACTCGGGGTTCAAAGTCTACTTGGCGGACGAGTCGCCAACAATAGGGGGAACCATGACCCAGCTTGACAAAACCTTTCCAACCAACGACTGCGCCATGTGCATCCTCGCTCCAAAACTTGTCACTGCAGGAAGACACCCCAACATTGAGCTGGTGATGGGCGCAAAAATAAAGACCCTCGAAGGTGAAGAGGGCCATTTCAAGGTAACACTGGTGAGAAGACCTAGATACGTTAATGAGGAGAAGTGCACTGGCTGCGGAGTATGCGCCCAGAAGTGTCCTGTTGAAGCTATAGACGAATTTAATGAGAGCTTAGGCGAAAGAGGGGCAATTTTCGTCAAGTATCCTCAAGCGGTTCCCTTAGTGTACGCTATCGATAGAGACAAGTGCATCGGATGCGGCACATGTCAAGAGGTTTGCAAAGCAGGCGCAATCGGGTACGACGAAGAGGAGAAAGAAATCATTTTAGACGTTGGATCGGTTATACTGGCGCCCGGCTTTGAAGAGTTTGACCCCCACCTCAAGAGCGAGTACGGTTACGGTCGATATCCAAACGTGGTTTCCAGCATCGAGTTTGAGCGCATTTTAAGCGCCTCTGGACCATACGGTGGAATGGTTCTACGTCCTTCCGACGGCGAGATTCCGCGGAAAGTTGCCTTCATCCAGTGCGTTGGTTCACGCGATGCCAAGCTTGGAAACAATTATTGTTCCTCCGCCTGTTGCATGTACGCCATCAAGGAGGCTGTTATCGCCATGGAGCACAGTCCAGGCGTACAATGCGCCATTTTCTTTATGGATGTGCGTGCCTATGGGAAAGAGTTTGATGATTACTACATTAGGGCGGAAAAGGAACACGGGGTCAGGTTCGTTCGATCCAGAGTTTCCCACATAGATGAAGTGCTGGGATCACGAAATCTCATAGTGAGATACGTTGACGATAGGGGGTCGAAGGACGAAGAATTCGACCTCGTGGTGCTATCGGTTGGGATGAGACCGCCCAAAAACGCTGAGGAACTAGCCAAAACCCTGGGCATCGAACTGAACAAGTACAATTTCTGCTCCACCCAAACCTTCTCGCCACTGAACACTTCTAGACCAGGAGTATACGTTTGCGGAGCATTTTCCGCTCCAAAGGACATCCCTGAGAGCGTGGCCCAAGCAAGCGGAGCTGCAGCGAAGGCGGCCAGCATGATCGCCCCAGAGAGGGGAAAGCTCACAGTTGGGAAGGAGTATCCGCCGGAGAGAGATGTTTCTGGAGAAGAACCCCGCATAGGAGTTTTCATTTGTCACTGTGGAATAAACATCGGCGGAATAGTTGACGTGCCAGAAGTTGTGGAGTACGCTAAGACGCTGCCAAACGTCGTGTACGCGGAGCACAACCTTTACACCTGCTCGCAGGACACGCAAAAAAAGATACGGGAAACGATCAAAGAACACAAGCTTAATCGTGTTATAGTGGCTTCGTGCACGCCCAGAACACACGAGCCGCTTTTCAGAGAAACCATTCGAGAAGCAGGGTTAAACATCTACCTTTTCGAGATGGCGAACATTCGAGACCAGTGTAGCTGGGTTCACATGCACGAGCATGAAAAGGCGACGGAGAAGGCTAAAGACCTAGTCAGGTCGATTGTCGCTAAGTCCCGTCTGCTGAGCCCTCTGAAAAAGCCAGCAATAGACGTTGTGCCCGTTGGCCTAGTTATCGGAGGCGGCTTGGCTGGGATGACCGCTGCGTTGGAACTGGCGAAACAAGGTTTTGAGGTTCACTTAGTGGAGAAAGAGAGGGAACTGGGAGGAAACCTGCGTAGCATCTACTATTTGCTCGGGTCCGAGGACCCACAAGAGCGACTAAGGACAATCATCAAAGAGGTCACAGATAACAAGAAAATTCACGTTCACCTCAATGCTCAGATCGTCGATATCGAGGGATACATTGGAAACTTCAAAACAACGCTAAGTCACAACGGCGAGAAAAAGGAAATCAACCACGGCATTGTCATAATTGCCACAGGAGCCGTTGAATACAAGCCAACCGAATACCTCTACGGAAACGACGGAAGAGTGTTAACACTACACGAACTAGAGGAGAAACTGGCCAAAGGCAACTTCAACGCGAAGACTGTTGCCATGATACAGTGCGTGGGATCTAGAAACGATGAGAACCCCAACTGTTCACGGATGTGCTGCGCTTGCGCGGTCAAGAACGCTTTGAAAATTAAGGAGTTGAGTCCTGAAACGGACGTTTACGTCTTGTACAAGGACATAAGAACGTACGGGTTTAAGGAAGACTATTACCGTAAGGCCGCAAGTGAGGGAGTGCTGTTCATACGGTATGACGACGAAAACAAGCCTGCGGTTACTAAGGAAAACGGAAATCTCAAGGTGATGGTGAGGGAGCCCGTCCTGAAAATGTGGGTTCCAATTGAGCCTGATCTATTAGTGTTAAGTGCAGCCACCGTTCCAAATCCGGATAACGAACGTATAGCAAAAATGCTGAAGGTTCCGCTTAGCAAGGACGGATTCTTCCTAGAGGCTCACATGAAGCTTCGCCCAGTCGATTTCGCAACCGACGGCGTTTTCCTATGCGGGCTAGCACATTCACCCAAGTCTATTGAAGAAAGCATTTCACAGGCATGTGCAGCAGCAGCTCGCGCAATCACAATCCTATCCAAGAAGGCGCTAGAGGTGGAAGGGGCAATAGCGAGCGTCAACGAAGACCTCTGCGGCGGATGCAGAATCTGCGAAGCAGTCTGCGAGTACGGCGCAATTGAAATGAAGCAAAAGGATGGAAAACTTACTTCACATGTTCTCGAAGCTCTCTGTAAGGGATGTGGAACCTGCGGCTCCTGCTGTCCCACCGGCGCAATAACCATGCTCCACTTTTCAGATGACCAAATACTCGCTCAGGTTAGAGCCGCGTTAAAGGAGGAAGCGAAACATGACTGAGTTTGAACCGAAAATCGTGGGTTTCCTCTGCAACTGGTGTGCCTACGCTGGCGCCGACCTAGCTGGCGTTAGTCGAATCCAGTATCCCCCTAACCTCAGGGTTGTAAGAGTAATGTGCAGTGGAAGAATCGACCCAGCTTTCATTCTTGAAGCTTTTAGAAGCGGAGCAGACGGAGTTCTAGTCGCTGGTTGCCACCCGGGCGACTGCCACTACATATCGGGGAACTTTAAGGCATATCGAAGGATTCTGATGCTGAAAAAAATCTTGGAACAGTTCGGTCTTGAGCCAGAGCGGCTCAGGCTGGAATGGGTCTCAGCGTCGGAGGGAGACAGGTTCGCAACCGTTATTAAGGACCTAGTGAAGGAAGTAAAGAAACTTGGACCAAGCCCCTTAAGGGCTGGAGGTTAAATCAAATGTCAGAAACGAAAGAAACGCAGGAAAAGGAGCTTGGAGAAAAAGCGGTGATAAAAGTTGGCGAAATGGATCCCCGCTTCAAGTATGAGATCAGCAAGATTCCGGGCGGCGAGAAAATCATGCTGTGCTTCCAATGTGGCACCTGCACGGCTGACTGTCCCGTCGCACGGTTCAGCGATTCCTACAGACCCAGAAAAATTATGCGCATGACACAGTTGGGACTAAAAAATAGGGTTCTTTCAAGCGACGTTATTTGGCTATGCGCCGCCTGCTTCACCTGCGTTGATCATTGTCCGCAAGACGTGGAGATTGCTGGCATCATAAGGGCTCTTCGAAATTTAGCTGTGCACGAGGGATTCATTCCTGCAGTCTATAGGGAACTGGCCTCCAGCGTTCTCAAAACAGGCTACGCATATAGGATTCCCGAGTTGCGGCACAGGAAGAGGGAGGAGGAGAAGTTGCCTCCATTACCGAAAGCCAACCTGGAAAGTATAGCCAAACTATCCGATGTTACGGGCTTCTCGAAATTGTTTGAGGAAAAGAAGAAGGAGACTTAGGAGGCTTAAAATGGCTGAACAGAAGTATCTGCTCTTTCTGGGCTGCGTTATCCCATACAGAATCTCCAGCTACGAGATTTCAGCAAGAAAAGTTGCTGAAAAACTTGGCATAGAATTGGTGGAGATGCCAGAGTTCAACTGCTGCGGCCTTCCCCTAGACCCCATAAGTCATGACATGATGCTCACTTTAGCAGCGCGGAACCTATGTTTGGCAGAGCAAAAAAACCTAAACATCATGACCCTTTGTACGGGGTGCGCCGGCACCATGCGCAAGGTAAACATGACTTTGCAGGAAGACAAAAAACTCAGAGAGATGGTTAACGGATACCTGAAGGAAACAGGCCTAGAATTTAAAGGAACAATAAAGGTTAGGCATATTGTTCAAGTGCTTGCGGAAGACGTTGGTTTAGAAAAAATAAAGGCAGCGGTTCAGAAGCCGCTGAACCCAATTAGGGTGGCGGAACACAATGGATGCCACGTTTTGCGTCCCGCAAAATACATAGGTTTTGACGATCCTGAAAACCCAACGATTCTTAAGAACCTAATCGAGTTAACAGGTGCAAAATGTTTAGATTATATGGATGAGACGGAGTGTTGCGGCGCCCCGATAATCGGTGTGAACGACACTATCCCCCTTCAATTGGCCAAAGAAAAGCTTGATCATATTAAGGCAGTTGGAGCCCAAGCACTGATCACCGTATGCCCATTCTGCCACATGATGTATGACCTCCACCAGTCAAGAATAGAACGAGCTTTTAACGAGACGTTCGGTATCCCCGTGCTTCACTATACGCAGCTGTTGGGATTGGCCATGGGCTTCAGCCCCGACGAGCTTGGTTTTAAAGAGCTTAGGGTGGATGCAACCAAACTTTTAAGTCAATTGGGATCGTGATGGCGAAGGAAAAGCTGAAATTCGCTTTCTACTGGGCCGCCAGCTGCGGAGGCTGTGAAATCGCAGTTTTGGATGTAGATGAGAAAATTCTAGATGTTGTTGCCATAGCTGACATCGTTTTTTGGCCAGTGGCGATAGACATCAAATATAAAGATGTAGAGGCGATGCCAGACAAGTACATAGATGTGTGTTTCTTTAACGGTGCAATTAGAACAGAAGAACAGGAACAAATGGCCAAACTTCTGAGAAAGAAGTCAAAGGTTTTAGTGGCCTTCGGCTCATGCGCCTGTCAGGGCGGCGTTCCAGGTCTCGCAAATGTCGCAAACAAGAAAGAAGTCTTTGAGAGGGCGTACCTCAAGTCTCCCTCCACAATTAACCCCAACTCCGTGACTCCCCAAACTTCTTTCAAGGTTCCGGAGGGACAGTTGACTTTGCCAGAATTCTTTGACACAGTAAGAACGCTTGATCAAACCGTAGATGTAGACTATTACCTGCCCGGATGTCCTCCGCCATCATCCCTAGTAGCTAAGGCAGTTGAAGCAATCGCCAAAAACGAGTTGCCGCCCAAAGGTTCGGTACTGGCCCCAATGAAGTCGGTTTGCGACGAGTGCCCTAGGAAGAAAGAGGAGAAGAAGATTTCAAGGATATACAGGGTTTACGAAATTGTTCCAGAGCCAGAAAAATGCCTTCTAGAGCAGGGAATAATTTGCATGGGACCAGCCACCCGCGGAGGATGTGAAGCCCAATGTGTCAAAGCAAACATGCCTTGTACAGGATGTGGAGGACCCTGTCCAAACGAGGTGGAGCAAGGGGCAGCTATGATAAGTGCCCTCTCATCAATTTTAGGAGTTGATGAAGAAAAAAATCCGGGGTATGACGCGGAGAAGCTGATCGCCCAAATCAAGGATCCCATAGGAACATTTTACAAGTATTCGTTGCCAGCCTCCCTTCTTCGTAGGAGGGTTCTAAAAGAATGAAAACAATAGTGATAGACCCCATAACTAGGCTGGAAGGCCATGGAAAAATATCCATATTCCTAAATGAAGAGGGAAATGTAGAGAACGCTTACTTTCAAACTCCAGAGCTCAGGGGGTTTGAGAGGTTCTGCGAGGGCAGGAAGGCTGAGGAACTGCCCATAATAACGCCTAGAATCTGCGGGGTTTGCCCAGTTGCACACCATTTCGCGTCAACAAAGGCTTTAGATGCCGCATTCAACGTTGAGCCTCCTTCAGCGGCTAAAAAGCTTAGAGAACTCATGTATTGCGGTTATTATGTTTACGATCACACTCTCCACTTTTACTTCTTGGGCGCGCCAGACTTTGTTGTGGGACCAGACGCCCCACCAGCACAAAGAAACATTCTTGGAGTAATCCAAAAGGTTGGTTTAGAAATAGCGAAAGAAGTGATAAAGCATAGGGCCTACGGACAAAAAATCACCGCCATGCTAGGTGGAAAAGCAACTCATCCAAGCTGTGGACTGCCTGGAGGCATATCCAAAGGGCTCACAGAAGAGGAGAGGCAGGAAATTGAAAAGATGGCTAAATCAAGCGTTGAATTCGCAAAGTTCAGCCTAAAAATATTTGACGATGTTGTGCTGAAGAACAAGAAGTACGTAGACATAATCCTAAGTGACCCATATACTCTTAAAACATATTACATGGGAACAGTTGACAAAAACAACAAAGTCAACTTCTACGACGGCAATATCAGGGTGGTTGATCCGAAAGGAGGGGAATTTGTGAAATTTGCCCCCTCAGAATACTTAGACGTTATCGATGAACATGTTGAACCATGGACCTACGCCAAACTGCCCTACCTCAAAAAGGTTGGGTGGAAAGGCCTAGTTGACGGACCAGATAGCGGCATTTACCGGGTTGGACCCCTAGGGAGGCTGAACGCCTCAGAGGGTATGGCAACCCCACTTGCACAGCAAGAATTTGAGAGAATGTACGAAACACTGGGCGGAAAACCTGTTCACTCAACCCTGGCATTTCACTGGGCCAGACTTGTAGAGTTGCTGTACGCGGCTGAAAGAACCCTAGAACTGAGCAGAGACGAGGAGATAACAAGCAAAGATCTTAGAAATAAGCCGGGCAACCCGGGAGAAGGAGTTGGAATAACTGAAGCTGCTAGAGGCACCTTGATACATCACTACCAACTTGATGAGGATGCGCTAATAAAGAAGGTCAACTTGATAGTGGCTACAACAAATAACAACGCAGCCATATGCATGTCCATTAGAGACGCGGCTAAAGGAGTTATACACGGCGGAGAAGTGAGTGACGCCATATTGAACATGGTGGAGATGGCCTTCAGAGCCTACGACCCATGCTGGGCGTGCGCCACCCACTATGCGATAGGTCAAATGCCGCTCGAAGTGGAAATATACGATCGCGACAAAAAGTTGCTGAAAGTCGTGAAAAGATAGGCTTTGCAGAAGCCTAAACTTTCTTAATGTTTGCATTAAGAGAACCAACAAATGAAAAGCCAACGTAAAAACGACAAAAGCGAGACTGAGAATAGGCTGAGGAACTGGCTCTCCAACGCCAAAAAAGTGGTTATCGCGGGCATTGGAAATCCCCTTCGAAAAGACGACTTTGTCGGAGTAAAAATTGTAAGAAATCTGCAGGGCAAGGTTTCAGAGGCTGTTTACCTAATAGAATGTGAGATTGTTCCAGAAAGTTTTATACAACCAATAGAAGAGTTTAAGCCCACCCACATACTGGTCATCGACGCCGCCCTATTAAACCTAAAACCCGGCTCTTCAAAACTCATAGAGCCAACTCAACTGGCTGAACAAACCGCAATATCAACCCACGCTCTACCTCTCCGAATATTCTGCGAATACCTTGCAAGGACAACCGAAGCCAAGATCGCTCTGCTCATGATTCAGCCTAGGGATGCCAGTTTTGGGGAGGGCTTAACGGTGGAGCTGGAGAAAACCGCAAAAAACCTAACGCGTCTTCTGTCAAAAATTCTTCCTTGAAAGGCAGCGGGTTCCGGGGCATGAACAGGATGTTCTCGAAGTTTTGCTATAGACTTATATGTTGCGTCATAAATCCCATTTCAATAACATCTCAAAATTTGCAGAGAGTGTCGATAATGATCAAATATGCTATTGAAGCATCTAGTTTAACAAGAAGGTTTGGAGACCTGGTCGCGGTTGATCATGTGAACTTTAAGGTAAAAGAGGGCGGGCTTTGGGGACTTCTCGGGCCAAATGGCGCTGGTAAAACCACAACCGTAAATCTGCTATGCTGTTTGCTTGCTCCAACCGATGGAACGGCGAAGGTTGGAGGCTATGATATCCGAAAGGAATCGGGTGAAATTAGGAAACTCATCGGCTTTTGCCCCCAAGAACCCACTGTATACGAAAGATTGACTGGAAGAGAGAATGTGAACCTTATTGGAAAAATGTACAAAATGCCAAAAGTGGAGCTTAAGAAGAAAACGAACCAACTGCTTGAGAAGATAGGGCTGACTGAGCGAGCTGACGATCAGGTGATAACCTACAGCGGTGGAATGAAGCGTCGCCTAGACCTCATCATGGCGATGGTGCACGACCCCCCGATACTGTTCTTAGATGAACCTACGTTGGGACTAGACCCAGCAGTGAGAAGGGCTGTTTGGGATTTCATCTTGGAACTTAGAGAGAGAAAGAAAACGGTGATAATGACAACCCACTACATGGAGGAGGCAGACGAGCTCTGCGACCGCGTAGCCGTCATAGACTACGGAAAAATCATCGCAGAAGATAGTCCTGAAAACTTGAAGGAGAAGTCTGGTAGAGGCGACATCGTTGAAATGGAGTTTAGTGGCCCAGCTGACGCTGCAATAAAGAGGTTAAGGAACTTGAAATTCATTAAGACAGTGAATAAAGTGGAGGATCGTTTGGTGGTAGTTGCCGAGGCAGGAGTTTCAAGGCTCGGAGAAATAATTAAGACTGCAACTAAAGCAGGGGTAAAGGTTGGCAGAATACGTCACCAGGAAAACACGCTTGAAGATGTCTTTATCCATCTCACCGGAAGGAGGTTAAGAGAATGACAAAGGCAATCGATCTGACTGTCAAAAACTTAAAGATAACATTGCGCGACAAAGTTTACTTGTTTTTCCTGTTAGCGATGCCAATCATGATGATGCTCATGGTTGGCTTAGCATTTAGAGGAGGAAACATAACTTATGCTGTTGGATACGTGAACAACGATAGTGGCCCATATTCAGAACCCTTCATCGACACACTCGAGAACGCTACGGGTTTAGAAGACATATTGACAATGGTTCAATACGATGACACCGATTCGTTGAAGGACGCATTCCGTCAAGGCAGCATTAAAGCTGGGTTGATCATAGACGACGGCTACAATCGAACGAACGCAAATGAAACGGTCACTTTCTTTGTAGATGAAACCGATATTTCGGGTTCTTGGGCAATTACATCTCGGGTGATTGCTGTTTCTCAATTTTTTAGCGGTGAATCGCCAAAGGAATATTTCAAGCCATTGGACGAGCCGATCACTGTGGAGTTCAACATGATGAACTTTATGGTCGTAGGCACCCTCTCCTATGCTGTTAGCACAATTATTTTCAGCACAGCAAGTTCCATCGCGAAGGAGCGTGACAAAGGGACGTTTTCAAGGCTACGAACCACCCCAATGCGCATGGTGGATTTCTTGGCTGGAGGATTAACTAGCCATCTCGTTGTGTCCTTAATACAAACAGTGTTGGTGTTTGGAGTTTCGTATATGTTAGGATTTAGACCTATGGGCGTCACGGTTATGGACAAAACACTAAACTTGCTAGCAGCATTCGCTGTAGCAGTAACATTAGCCGTCGCATGCGTAGGTCTAGGTCTCCTAGTAGCGGTCTTCGCCAAAAATGAGGATCAAGCAGTCGGCGTCTCATGGTTTATGATCATTCCAATGATGTTCCTATCCGGAACATGGTTCGAACCCACTGAGCCAACCATGGAGAAGATTTCGTGGGCTTTTCCGACTACCTACGCTAATAAAGCGATACGGGCAATTTTAGCACGTGGTGCTCCCCTAGCAAGCGTGTCCAACTATTTAGTCGGCCTCGCTGTTTATGCGGCACTCGTGTTCATGATAGGTGTGGTTATCTACAGAAAGAAGACGATGTAAAGCTCTGAATTTTATTTTACTTAACCCACGTTCATGGGACTTAGATGTGTAATAAACTTAGGCCGTAGAAAAATGGAGGGGAAGGAAAGTTCTAACCAGGCACGGCTTTCATGGCTTCTTGGAACAGCTTCTTCACAACGGTTATTCTAGCCTTTTGAGCCAGCATGTCGCGTGTCACGAAGTCCAAGGCTTCCTCTGGACACCACTCCACACATTTGGGTTCGCCATCGCAAAGGTCGCACGTGAACACCACTTTTTTCTCTGGGTGCAACGTTATGGCTCCGTAGTCACACGCTTCGATGCACCAGCCGCATCCGTTGCACTTTTCCTCGTCAATTATGATGACGCCTGTTTTCTCTGACTGCTCTAATGCGTCTCGTGGGCACGCAGCCACACATGGGGCGTCTTCGCAGAGTCTACATGTAACTGAGAGGTTGATTAGTGGGTGTAGGCGCACGACTCGTATTCTAGACTTAGTGGGGTTGAATGTCTTTTCCTTTTCTAGCGAGCATATGAACTCGCAAACACCACAACCCACGCATTTCTCTGGGTCCGCTGACACAAATTTCCTTGCAGGTGCTACCGCCATTCTTATCTCCCTCCTAGCCCTTCTTCTTCTCGACTTTCGGCTTCACGATGTGCGCGAGGTCGTCGAGTCCTATTTCCTTAAGTTTTTCTATCGTTGGAATGCCATCCTTTGTCCACCCACGCACCTCGTAGTAGTCGTCTAAGAGGATGTCTAGGTCTTTTTGAGTCACGTGGCTTCCCTTGGAAACTGCCTCGTCAGGTATTGGAACGTTCATCACTTTCCATGGCATGTGGTCGTCTTTCCTTGTGAAACCTTCTCTGATGTTGAAAAGTCTTCCAATGTTGTTGATTCTCTCTCCGGTTATCTTAAGCTCTTCCGGTGTCATCTCGATGCCAGTGGTCAGCGTGTAGTAGTTTGCGAGGTCTTTGAAGTCTTCGTAGTAGGTGCCTCTTGAAAACTTGCATACGATGAGGGAATCAATTATAGTGTACAGGTCTTCGATGTCCTTGACAAGTTTTCCTCTTCCCTTCTCAGCTTTGAAGCGGTCCACTTTTCCCTTCACGTCTGGGTCGTATGATCCATGTCGGTTGTGGTCGGCTCCGCGGAAAGAGACAGCATAACCTAAGGCGGCTGTTTTCAGGCCTCGGATGTCGTAGCCAGTCATTTCCACCCCTTTGATGTGGTTGGCGTATTTCTCTGCGCCCTTCCCAATTTTTTCGGCTGCCCTTTTGGCTCCTTCTGCTAGTAGGTCTCCTAATCCCTCCCGGATGCCAATTTTCCTCACCATTTCCAGCATGGCCTCGTGGTTGCCGAATCGAAGGTCTAAGCCATCCGTGTCTTTCTTAGTGAGAATCCCGTGCTCGTAGCAGTCCATGGCGAAGCTTATGATGACGCCGGTGCTTATGCCGTCCATTCCATAGTAGTTGCACTGTTCCATTGCCTTGATGATCGCGTCTAAGCGGTCGACGCCGCAGTTCGGTCCGAGTGCCCAGAGGGTTTCATACTCCATCCTAGTGGTCGTTCCTTTGTAGGGTCCTTCCGGAACCACAACTATATGTTCGCATCGCATGGCACAGGATAGGCACCCGATGATTTTCGCAACGAAACGCTCGTTTAAGTATTCTCCGCTAACCTTATCAGCGCCCTCAAATGTGGCCTGGGTGAAATTCCTCGTGGGAAGAGCTCCTAGAGCATTGAGAACTAGCACGTTCTCTGGAGTTCCCAGGGTTCTGTACTTTCTTGTAGCTGGGCCCTTCATCCGCTCATGCATCATCTTTACAAACTCTTTGAACTCCTCTGGTTTCGCCACGTTTACGTCCTTTGTCCCGCGCACGGCAATAGCCTTCAGATTCTTGGAACCCATCACGGCGCCTAGACCCGTTCTCCCTGCGGCTCTAGTTCGGTCGTTGAGGATGCAAGCAATCCTAACCATTTTCTCTCCCGCCGGACCAATTGTGGCCACACGGATGTAATGGTCTTTTAACTCGTCTCTAATGGCGTCCTCCGTTTCCGTAGGCGATTTGCCCCAAAGGTGTTGAGCATCCATTATCTGGACGGCGTCATCGTCGATCCACACGTACACCGGTTTCTCTGCTCTGCCCTTGATGATAACTGCGTCGTAGCCAGCTCGCTTCAGTTCACCCCCGAAGAAGCCGTGGGACTTAGCCTCTGCCACTCCTCCAGACTCAGGTGATTTTGAGACGAAGGCGTGTCCGTTTCCAGCGGTTGGTGCCATGGTGCCGCTGAGGGGTCCTGTTGTGAGGATGAGGGGGTTTTCGGGGCTGAGGGAGTCTATGCCCGGCTTGGAGTGGTCGAGGTAGAGGCGCATTCCAAGCCCTATGCCTCCAATGTATTTCTTTGCCAAATCTTCTTTCAGGGGTTCGGTTTCAGTTTTTCCTGATGTTAAGTCTATGTGCAGTATTCTTTTAGCATAGCCCAAACTTGTTCCTCCAACATATTCATAATTTTACGCTGAAGAGATATTTCAAATAAGAGTAGATATTTATTTAGCTTTTTCCCAAAATACAGTTGAAGGAAGGATGCTGCTAAAAGATGAAGGTTAGGGTTCACTACTTGGGTTTCATTAAAAACATGCTGAAGAGAGGGGATGAAGAGTTTGAACTCAGAGAGGGAGCCCTACTCTCGGACCTCTTAAACAAAATCGCAGGAATCTACGGTGAACCCTTCAAAAAAGAGGTCTACGAATCAGGTTTGGAAGACGTTAAAACCGGGTTTGTTGTCACTGTTAACGGCGTTTTGATGGGTCAGCTCCATGGGGTGGACACCAGACTAAACAATGGGGACAGCGTCATTCTGATGACACTCATGAGCGGAGGATAAAAGGTTAACCCAACACAAAGGTTATAGTTTCATCCCGTAATTGTTCTGAAACGATGAGGAGGACACATTGAAGAGCAGAGTTGACACTTTAAAGGGCTTTTTCGAAAGGGAGAAACTGGACGGGTACATTATCGCAGATGAAATCAGCATTCTTTATTTCACGGGGTTCCTGGGCGGGGAGAGGCTGCTGGTTCTGAAAGAAGGCGAGAATGTTCTCTACGTTCGCGGGGTTGGCTACGAAGAGGCAAAGGAAACTGCGAGGAACTGCAGGGTTGAACTTGTGAGATGGGGTGAAGATGCGGACAAGAAGATTGCAGATAAGGTTAAGGGCTTAAAGCTTGGACGTGTAGGTTTCGACGCCCTCAGCGCCTCCGTCTACTTGAAGTTCACTAAGGCTTTGAAGGGCGTTAAGCTGGAGGACAAAGGCAAACTGGTTTGGGAGCTTCGCAGGGTGAAGGATGAAACAGAACTGAGCCACATGAGAAGAGCGGCTGAACTAACTAGTGAAGGCATGAAGGCAGCTTTTGAAACCATTAGACCGGGACTGCGAGAACGCGAGGTGGCTGCTGAGATCGAGTATGCAATGAGGAGGATGGGCTCAGAGGGAACAGCCTTCGACACAATAGTTGCCTCGGGGGTTCGCTCAGCCTATCCACATGGATGGTGTACTGACAGAAAGATTGAGAGAGGGGACTTGGTGGTGCTTGACATAGGAGCGAAATATCAGAATTATCGAGCTGACTTGACGAGAACCGTGACTGTTGGGAACCCCTCTTCTAAGCAGGTGAGAATCCACGAGGTTGTGAGAGAGGCTCAGGACAGAGCCTTCCAGAGCGTTCGAGCGGGAGTGAAGGCTTGCGACATAGACGCGGTTGCCAGAGGACTGATTGAAAGGGAGGGATACGGCGAGTATTTTGTTCACAGTCTAGGCCATGGCATCGGACTTGACGTTCACGAACCACCCAGATTGAACCCTGAGACTAAGGACAAGCTTAGGGTTGGAAACGTGGTTACCGTGGAGCCAGGAATCTACATCATTAAGTTCGGAGGCGTGCGGATAGAAGACACTGCGCTAGTGCGTAAGGGCGGAGCAGAGAAACTCACTAAGGTCTCCTATGTTTTGAGGGTTGGGTGACCGGTTCTAGACTGAATCATTTTATATCCAACTTACCGCAAATAGAAAGAGGAGAGTATAGAAAATGGAGACCGAGGAAAAGCCTACGACTGCTTTCGTTTTGTCGCTTATCGGGGGAATATTCATACTGCTAGGAAGCCTACTTGTAGCAGCAATTGGCGCAGCCATCGCGGTATTCTTTCCAGGACTTGGGATAACAATAGCTGCGTTGGCACTTTTATGCGGCATCGTCGTGGTGATTGGCGCGGTTATGCTGTACGTGAACCCGGAGAAGAGTACGATATGGGGAGTCATAATACTTGTTTTCTCAATAGTCAGCTTATTCTTTGGGCTCGGAGGTTTCATAGTAGGCATGATCTTGGGAATCATCGGAGGGGCTCTTGGAATCGCTTGGAAACCTTCACCACCATCCGCTTCAAGACCAACACCAATAGTCAGAGTGTGCCCCCAGTGCGGTCGAGTGCTAACAGAAGAGGTTAAATTCTGTCCCCACTGCGGGAAAGCCCTAGAATAAAGGCTACACACCTCTTTTTCTTTGGGAGAAAGGATGAAGGATTTGGTGGGCCCGGCCGGATTTGAACCAGCGACCAACAGGTCTCTCCTAGAGCGCTTAGATTATGAGCCTGTCGCTCTAACCGTGCTGAGCTACGGGCCCAACCCACTTTTAAATTTCTCGAAACCTTCTATTAAACTATAACGCTAAGATCACGATTTTGTGCAACCCACCAGAACAAAAAACAAGCGCAGCCTAGGGGGGCTATAGAGGGGTCTAAAAAATAAAAAAGAGATCCAATAAGAAAAGACCAAAAACCAACATACTTTTAAGACTGAGAACTTCCTCTAAATACTCTCAAGATAGGGCCCAAAAATGCAAAAAGAAGTCCAAACCATCCAACAAAAATACAAAATCGTCGGCCGAGAAGAAGAACTAAACAAAGCCCTAGCCGCAGTCTCATCAAACAAACACATTCTCTTCGAAGGAACAGTAGGGGTAGGAAAAACAATCATCGCCATGGCACTTGCAAACCACTTCAACAGAAAGTTCCACAGAGTCGACGGAGACGAACGCTATACAGAACACAAGCTAACAGGCTGGTTTGATCCAGCGCTGGTTATAGCAAAAGGATATTCAAGGGAAACATTCATACCTGGTCCACTCACCCAAGCCATGATGGAAGGCTCCTTCCTATTCATCAACGAACTAAACCGGATGCCGGAAGGAACCCAGAACGTGCTACTTCCAGCAATGGATGAGAGACAAATAATCATCCCCAAGATAGGCACGATTAAAGCCAAACCAGGATTCCTCATAATCGCAACCCAAAACCCCGAAGAGTTTGTGGGAACAAGCCGACTCAGCGAAGCCCTTGAAGACCGCTTCGTGTGGATTCGCCTCGACTACCAATCAGAAATTGAGGAACAGAAAATAGTCAAGAAGGAAACAGGATGCAAAAACGAGGAAATCATAGTCATAGCGGTGAAAATTGCAAGGAAGACGAGGGAAGACCCGGACATCAGACACGGAGCTTCAGTCCGCGGTGCAATGGACATCACAGAACTGATTCAGCGCATCTCAGGAAGCCTCACACTAGACGTAGATGTTTGGACCAGAGCGGCAATCATGGCCCTAGCAACAAAGATCGACTTACAAGATCAGACAACTCAAAAGCTGGAGAATGTTATCAAAAGAATCGTCACCTTAGTCCTCAGCGAGTACGCCAGAGGCGGAGGAAAGCAGGCAACCAGCAAACCAGCAGACACCACCCGGAGGGAGGAGAGGGAGAAAAAGAAATCCCACTACTTGTCCAAAGAAGTAAAGGCAGCCCTCGGCGAGGGAAATCTTTCGAAAGCAATCTATCTTCTTGAGCACAACCCTCAAGCGGTCTCTGAGATACTTTTAGAAGAAGACCTCTTTGAAACGATGATAAAAGTAGCTGAGCATTCAGAGCCAAAGTGGCCTGTGCTCCACCTCCTATTCATGACCCAGACGAGCCTAGATCCTACACGCAGGCGGATAGCGAGAAAAATTCTGAGCAGGACCATTGTGCGGATGGCGGCTCAAATAGTTGGAAGGGGAATAAGCCCCACAGAATATGTTAACGTTCCATTTCAACCAGGCCTAGAGGAATTTAACCTAGAAGAAACCCTTGAGAACAAGTTGGGTAAGGATTTCCTCGATTACCAGGACATAGTATGCGTCGAAAGGCGTCGAAAGAAAAAGGCATTTTCACTAATTCTAGACGCCAGCAACTCAATGCAGATGGAAAAAATAGTTATTGCAGCGTTGGCAGTCGGCGTCTTTGCATACAGGTTTTTGGACGACCACTACTCCGTCATAACCTTCAAGGATAGTGCGCAATTGCTGAAGTCCATTAAGGATAGCCCGGATATGGAGAAGCTGATTGACAAGATGCTGGACCTCCAACCAGGAGGATTAACAAACATAGAGGATGCCCTGCATAAGGGCTTAGAGGAGCTGGAAAAGTTCCGTGAACTGGAAAGTGCTGGCGTTCTCATAACTGATGGTTGGGTTACTAAAGGCAGGGACCCGATTGAGATTGCTGAGAAATATCCAAGGCTGCATGTGATACAGGTTCCGCTTGCCGTGGGAGGAGGAGACTCAGAGATGTGCATAAACTTGGCGAAGGCTGGTAGGGGAAAGTACTCTTACGTTCACGACTTCTATGAGTTGCCCCGCGCTATCATGAACACAATGAAGTGACGAGCTGAGTTCGGGAGCATCAAACCTTAAATATCTTTATAAGTTCTCAGATTAACTGCGCCCCAAAGAGCGTTAAGCCGCCGTAGCTCAGTGGTAGAGCAACGGGCTGTTAACCCGTTGGTCGTCGGTCCGAGTCCGACCGGCGGCGCCAACCATAATTAGGGCAATAGCTAAACCCACGATTATTGTATTAAAACTGCAATTATTCACTTCATTTAAAATTTGGTTGGATCCACCTCTTTGTAAGATTCATAATCTCGAAGCCGCTCTCTGAAGTTAGTTACTGATCTCGTTTAAGGCATCTTATAGCTTTTGAACCATTTTTGTCTTTGTCTAATGCGGTTGTTAAAGTTTTTCTCGCCGACCTAACTAAGTTGAGAGTCAAACGCTTGGACCATTTGTAAAGCAAGTGCTTCATATCCACCATTAAAAGCTTTCATAGGCCCACTTGTATATTCCATTGGCCTTTAACTTCCACGCGTCGCAACCTACTGTCCCATGAACCCACTTCCCAGTTTCTACATCCCAATAATACCAGAACCAGTACTGGAATGTCGCGCAGTTTTGCTCTAAACCGTTAATTGATGTCACGAGTATATGCCCAGGTTCCATCATAGCATAATAATCGTATTCAACTACAGCCTCCCTTTGTATCAAATCGAATAAGCTGGATCCCACAGGCATCGACGTAGCGTTAGACCATATCACAGTTCCATTACCATAATCTATACACAAATCAACTTTCAACTCAAGGGTGCCCATTACTCCACTGTACGCCTTTACCACTAATTCGCTCCATAATTTGCCATACTTGATAAGCAGTTCGTTAAAATCGATCGTTAGGTCGTTAATCAGCTCAGCACGGTTCTCGGCAGTATAAGACTCTAACCTGTCCATAAGTTCGTCACAGCGTTTCTCTAATGCGTTGTATGTACCATTTAGTTCGCTGTGCTGGCTTAACAGGTCACTGTAGGTATCATCTAACTCACGGAGCAGTTTGCTGTAGTCGGTGAGAAAAATGCTATAATTACCCCTTAGGTTGTCATATTCTATCGTCGTAAGGTTGTCAGGCCAAGGCGGGAAAAATTGATACCTCCCATATAAGTCACTGTAGTTTGTCGCTATCACATTGTATTTCTCTGCCATTTCGTTATGGCTCTGCATCATATCATTTAGCGTGGTTTCCCTATCGCTTAGCTGATCGGAGTAGGTCATCATCTGTGTATAATACCAAGCCGTGCCACTAGTTGCTATGATAGCCCAGCAAAGAACAACTAGTGTAGCTAAAGCCCATTTATTTTGTAGAAATGCCAAACCGCCTACCTCCTGACAACTTTTCTAACACTGCGATTACTGGAATTGAACCCACACTAAAGATAGCCGCATTGCTGATCTCGTGCAAAATCGTAAATGGCATGCCAAAAACAATAGCAGCAATAATCGGCCAACCAACGGCCAATGCAAAAACAACATTTGTAACGAGATCATAAATCAACGTTAGAATAAAACCCATAGTCCCGAAGAAAACACTTAGCCTGAGACGTTTACCATTAAGATTGGTTGAGGCTAGGTTTTTTCCCAAAATCCCGCCGAGTATTCCGTAAATCGGCTCCGAAAACATTGTCGCAAGCCAGACTTGAAAGACAAAACCGTACGGATTTATTGCCCCATAAACTGCCCAGGTAAAGACGCCTACCAAAGCCCCGGTAAAGGGTCCAAAGAAGAATCCCCCAATGAAGACTATGAAATCCATAGCCTTCACTTGAGGCACACCCACCAAAGCGTAATTAGTTGCCACGCAAAGAGCCACTAAAGTCACTAGGATGGAAACCCTCAAAGTGTCCATGGCGAATCGAATATTTGGTTGGATAATCCAACCTATAAAAATTTCGGTACAAACAGAGTATCTGAACAATTTACTCAAACAATCTGGTGGCGAGAGTTTGAAAGTCGTCCTGACTTGGGGTTCATGGTAGCCCGGGGGAGATTCGAACTCCCGTCAGCGGGTCCAGAGCCCGCCATGCTTAACCACTACATTCGGCGGAAAGAACGTTCTTCCCTCCACCGGGCTTTTCCGGGCTACTCAAGAGATATCCATGCTTTCTAATAAATCTCTCACCACCACCCTAAAAACCCTCCAAGGAGGCTATGAAAGGGGCCCTATCTGAATCCTAAAAACAGCATCTTCTCTGAAAAACTTGCTTGCGCTAAAACGGGAGAGCCCTACTCTCTTGCAAGCCTCTGAACAGTAGTTCGCCCGCCCACATAAACGACGTTGGCCATCCCAACGAAAAGCCCAGTTTCAAGGACGCCGGGAACCAACTTAAGCTTTAGATCCAACTCCCCTGGAGCACTGACTGGCCCAAACTTAATATCGAGAATGAAGTTGCCGTTGTCTGTGACGGCTGGCCCAACTTTTTCTTTTGCCTCTCGCAAAACTGGCTTTCCACCCAGCTTCCGAACTTTTGCCATAACAGTTGGTAGGGCGAAGGGCAGGACCTCTACGGGTATTGGGTGGTTCTTTCCAAGTTTTTCTGTAAGTTTTGTTTCGTCCGCCACTATTATGAGTTGTTTTGATGCTGAGGCAACTATCTTCTCTCTCATCAATGCTCCGCCCATGCCCTTAATTAGGTTCAAGTCCCTATCAATCTGGTCTGCCCCGTCGATTGTCAGGTCCAGTTGAGGGTGCTCATCTAGTGTTGTTATGCGGATGCCACAGCTTACAGCAAGCATTAGGGCCTGATTGGAAGTGGGCACCCCTAAAATCCGCAAGCCTTTCCGTTGAATCTTTTCTCCTACCTCTTGGACGGCGTAGGCAGCCGTGGTTCCGCTGCCCAACCCGATTATGAAGCCGTCCCGAACGTGTTTCACTGCTTCTAGGGCAGCCCTCTTTTTGGCGCCTTCCCTCCAGTCCACCCTTTCACGCCTCAACCTCGATCTGTCCAAGCCTCTCCAAAACCTTCTCCACCTCAGCCCTGATCTCCTCAATCCTCTTTTCAGCCTCGGTTTTCCTCGGAAGAGGACGCCTGCGCACTCGCCTTCTTTCCTCGGGACGAGGCTCAGTCACTGGTGGAGCTTTGGGTGGGACTGGAACCTCCATTGGCGGTTTGACCTCGAGGTGCGTTCTTAGCTCGCCGATTTTTCTGTTGACTTCGTCGAAGCGGTCGGTGAACATCTTGATGAGGTCCTCTTGCATTGTCTCCAGCTCGTGCAGCGCCACAACTGATTCGCTTCGTGAGATGGTGTCTCTTAGTTTCATCATCCTCTCCTTGTATCTGTGCGCTAGGTGTTCCCGCTGTTCTTCAGTTATTTTTCCCTCGGCCTGAGCCTCGTAGAAGCGGCGAATAGCGTCGCTGAGGGCCTCTCTTTCAATGTCCAGTGTTGTGAGTTGTTCTTGGGCTCTCTTGGCTTCTTCAGGTGGTACAGTGCGCTCTATCTTTAAGGGCCACTTTTCCTCGACTTTCATTTCCACCGAGGGCTCTTTCTTTCCTCTAGCCCTTATGGCGAGGAACAGAAATAGGGTAGTTAAAACCGCAGCCACTGAAATGATGAGGTGTGGCCAGGGCCAATCCCAAAAATTCACTGCGGTTCCCTCGTCTTTATGATGGTTTGCCCTTTTGTGGTATATAAAGCTAATAGGGGGATGGAGCCCCGGGCGGGATTTGAACCCGCGACCACCGCCTCTTCGGGTGTTTACCAAGGCGATGCCCTAACCAGCTAGGCCACCGAGGCTTCTTTTCTAGCCAGACTTATTATCAATGGATGCGGGATTTTAAAGGGTTTCGAAGTGTCTCTATTCAGAGTAATGCTTAATTTTGGCGTGTCTTTTATGAAGGTGTGGCGGCGGGGGTGTCCGAGTCTGGTCAAAGGAGACAGGCTTAGGACCTGTTGGCGTAGGCCTGCGTGGGTTCAAACCCCACCCCCCGCACTTTCCCTAACTAAGCTTATTTTTGGGCTTTTTTGGCGAAAACGTCGTGACATATGGCGTTACACATGGCACCACACAAAGAGTTGTGAATTAACGGAATTTTTTAAACCCATAATGCTTTTACCATTCGCTGTTATGTTTAGCTTAGATGCCCATGACCGACAAGATGAGCAAGATTCTGAACCTTATGCGGGACTATAAGCCTCGAACTCTTAGGGAGATTGAGGAAGTTGTTGGAGCCAGATGCTCAAGCAGCGTCACGCATCTCTATCAAAGGCGCCAACTCTTGGCCACTGACATCAAATACTACATGAAGGCTTTGGCTTACAAAGGCGGAGGCAGATGGAAGCGTCCTCACGGAAGACAGAGGTGGTATCTTCTACCAAACGAAGACGAAGAGCCACCTATTACAAGAGAAGTAATCTATGAAGAAAGAGATTCATCCGGAAGGAAAAACGTTGTTAAAACTGAGTTAATGCAGTTCAAGCCTTATACTCAAGAGGCAAAGGTTGCCAAAGGAGACGAGTATCAAAGAATAATCAATGTCTTAAAGAAAAGTCCTGTTGCGCTTTTCAGTTACGAGATAGCAGAGAAATGCAGCATATCTGAGAAAAGGGCTTCAAGCATATTGTTTCGATTAGTCGATGAGAAAGAGCCTGTTGTGCACAAAGCTGGCTGGAGGCGTCTAAAGGGTGAAGAGCGAATTGAGTTGATGTTTAAGCGAGGTTATCTTTATTATTCAAATTTGGAACAGCTGAAAGAAAGGATTGCAAAGCGTGATGTTCTAAGAGGGCAAAAACAGGATCTTTATGAAAGAATTAGAAGAAACACGGAAGTTCATAGGCAGTTCACTAAACTTACTGATTTAGCAAAAGAATTGGGCATTTACTCAAAAACCATTGCTGGTTACTTGGATGAGGTTGCATGCGTTTACACAGATTTTGCAAAAGAGGAAATCGCTGGTTCAAGCTATTATTACATAAGCAATGTTTTGACTCAGGAAGAAATAGAAAGGGAAAGAGAATATGCAAAAGGGATAAAAAGCGAAGAAGCAAGCTACAAACTTGCTTTGGGAAGAGCTCATGAGGACTTTTGTCAGTTTGCGATTGATGAAATGATGCAACATGGAGATTTTAAAATTGGAGAAGAATGTTGGTGGCATGAAGTTGTTGATAGAACTGGAGTAAAGAGAAGAAGAGACATTTTTCTTAGCTCACTGGACAAATACAAGCGCTACGAATATGACGGAATTCTCTACGTTAAAACTCCAGTTGGCAAGGAGCCGAACATACTTATTTGGGAGATGAAGTACAGAGGAGACTTATCAAGAGACTTCTACGACAGGTTCATTAAAAAACTCTATGATACTGAAGACTTTTCAACAATGCAGCTTGTAAAAAGGGATGATGGGCGCTTCATCAAAATAAGAACAGGACCAGCGCTTTTCAAAAGCAACGTGACGCCAGTATTTGTGACTCCATCGGTGGGTAAAAAGAACATACAAGTTGGAGATAGAACAATGAACTTTGCTGAATATGTGACAAGCCAAGGAGGAAAGATTGTTTTTACTCAAGAGTATGAACGAACTTTGGAGAAATATTATCCTAGCAAAAAAGTAAATTTTCAAAGGCTGTTTAGGGATTGGTGGAAGCTGGAGAAAGGCAGGGGAAAGTTTGAGGATTTTCTGAAAAAGTATCTAACTGTTGATTGATTACAATCCAAGCTTAGCTCTGACCCATTCTTCTGGAGTTTCAAATCCCTCTGCCTTCATCTTTTCAATGAAAGTTTTCCACTGGTTGTTTGAATCACCATTGTTGTTCATCTGTTTCTCGATCCATTGGCTTATGAGCTCTCTTACCTTTGCAGAAGGCGTGATGTGGAGCGATTCGCATTCTTTTTTGAACAGCCTGTATTTCTCTTCGTTTATGCGCACATCTATCCTAAACCTGTTGTACCGCCTACCACTCTTCCTATCCACATCACGAACTCTCGGCATAACACATCATCTCAACTCATTCGAACCCTGATGGTCAAATCAATGCTCCAGACGAAATCAATTCCAAAAATTCCTTAACCTCTATCACATTGAGCGCTTTCTTGTCAAGCAATGCTTTAGCTTTCTCTTCAGCTCTCTGCTTGACTTGGCTGTTTGTGCAAACGATTAGAACTTTTTCAAATGTGGTATCGGCAAGCTTTTCAACGTTCGCTGAAACGTCACTTTCTCCTGTTTCAACTTCAATAGCGAGCTTCTCTTCCACCACCAAGTCAACAGTTCTTCCCTTCCCAATCGGCGCCTCTCTCTGTGCTTCAAAACCACGCTCTTTTACTATCCGTTCAATCTGATGGATAACATGTTGGTGTAATATGCCACCTTTCCTCTTTGATTCTTCGACTAGGTTTGCATAGCCGATCTGTTGGAGGAAACGCTTTCCCTCTTCATTCAGCTTCAATGCCTTGCCCCAGTATTTTCCTTGCAAATCATTAAGACTCAAAGCTTCAATCAGCTTCTTTTCAAACAAACTCTTCTGAGCCTTGTTTCCTTGATATTCGTTGACTCCAATCTTTTTGTAACGTTCAACAACTTGACTTACAGGATTCTCGGCTATGTCAACCAAAAGCTTGGTTTCGATTTCGTCCAACTTTGAATTTTCGCTAGATGTTTTCTTTATGCATGATTGATTTTTCGGATTCTCACTCTTCAGCAATTGCTGTTGGTCCATGTCCTTTATCATGTCATAGTCTACTTTGACAACAGCTGGTCTTGTTGGATCAGCGTTAATCTGTATCAAACACTCTCCTATGCCAAGCGTTTTGATAATTTCTTCTTCTCTTCTCGTTAAGCCTAACGTCTTCGAAATTTCGTAAACGTAATTGCTCTTGTCTACCTGATGAATTATTCTCGTTCCAGCGTTGCTTAAAATCTCGTCATCAACATCAAAAGGAGACTGCGTACCGACAAGTATCGCAAAACCAGCAGATCTTCCTTCCTTGATTAGCTTTACCGGCAAGCTGTTCTTGTCTTTGCAAATCCTATGGCATTCATCCAGAACAATCATAACTTTTAGAGCGCTTGTGCCTTTTAGCTGAGCGTATATGAATTGAAGCAAAGTCCATGCAATGAATTCTTTTGCCTTGATATCGTTTACATTTGAAAGGTCAATGCTTACTAAGCTAGTGAGCAAATCGCTCACCTTTACATTAGACGCTGCACTCCAGAAATCGTAAGCTCCACCTTCAACTGCTCTGCCAAGGTATTCAAGCAGCGAATCTATCCGATTTTTCTCGTCTTGCGATTTTGCATGCCCTCTTCGTTTTTCCAGCTGCTTCACAACCTCTTTTATTGTCGGGGCAAATTCATCTGAAGGATAAGGTCCATTGCCAGCAAATCCCTTTTCTTCGTATGCTTTCTTAAGACATTCAGTAAACACATTAGTCTGTCTCGGTCCCCAGTCATTGAGCGCCTTAAACATTTCAACAACTTGATTTATTCTGTCAGTAATGTGCACTCCAGCCAATTCGAAAGGATTTATTCTACCGCCTCTTCCAAAGTATACAACTTTTCCGCCAAGGTTCTCAACAAGCGAAGAATATTCTCCCTTGAAGTCAAGTGTTAGAATACCATCCAAATCGAGAAAGCATAATGCCCCTGTGAAAATTGTTTTTATAGTACAAGACTTTCCGCTTCCGGTTACGCCAAGCACTGCAATGTGTGGATTCTTCATTCCTAGAGAGGGGTTCGGGTTCCAGCAAAAAGGAATGTTTCTTGTTCGCACTCTTCCTAAGTAAACTCCGTTAGAGATTTTCTCAACCGATGGAAACTTTGGCTTTGATATGGGAAGCATTCCAGCCAGATCAAACGATAGAATAGGCTTGCTCGTCATGCTAGCTGGCTCCTAGAAATATTTCAATATAAGACCAAGCCTCATGTCCCTGCAATATTCGTGTCCTGAGATTCAGGCTTGATTCTAGCAAGGCCTGAAGCATCTTTGTATTTTTCCCAAGTTCCGAAAGCAAGCCTGCTTCAGAATGCCCACTAACCATTATTTGCAAAACTATATCATCGTCAAAAGCCTGCTCGCCCATGACAAGCCTTTCAATAACTCTATCGTAAAGCCTAAGCTTTGTCTCAAGGTCTCCGCTCTTTCCCTGGACTTCAATTTTTACTTGTAGTTCTTCTCGTTTGCGTTTTAGTTCTCTAAGATAGATTTCTCTGTCATACGGTTTTATGCTGTGTATGAGTCTGCATTCGAAGTTTATCGCCGACAAAAGCCTTGCAACATTCTCCATCATCCAAAGTTTTCTGTCCTTTTCCATGTCTTCAATCGAATAAGGAATCTCAACGACTCTTATGAAACGAAATAACTGAAGCGAGCCGTCCAGCCTCTTAATTGCAATGTAATCTTCTCTTGGCACAATGCACTCGAACTTCAATTGACTTGGCAAATCTTCAGGCTTAATTTCACTATCTTTCGTGTTCCTTTCAAATGTTAATTTATTCCAGTTTTTCACCACGTATGCTGATGCCGCCAAAAGAAAGAATATCGTGAGCATCGGTATCACAGTTCTAGTCTCAATCCTCATAGTCAATGAGCTCGTCCGAAGAACCAATAGGAGGCTCAAAACAGCGCCTATTAATATTAAAATCACTTTCTTCATCATTTTTAGCGTCTCCAGAGTCTTCTTGCAATCATGCACACAATTGTCAGAACAAAATAGACAGAGAGAACAATTACCAGCAAAGCAAGAGCAACTTCAAACTTTCCAACTTGGGCTAGAGCACAAAAGGTTGTGAGCAACGTTATTAATGCAACAAGAGCGTATCGAACCATCCATTTCATTATTCAATCCACCTTGCGAGATCCAGCTCACGAGCGTATCCTCCGATGAGTTCGCTCAGTCTTCGGATAATCTTGGAGAGAATCCAGAGATAGATTATGGGAAAGATCATCAATGCTAGAATCATGCCAGCCAGAATTTGAACAATGGCTCTGTATACTTGCACAGTCCAGAACGCCGGGATAATTGCTAATGGATTTGGCTGCTGAATCGTTGATAGAAAGCTTTCGAGAGTAGGCTGAAAACCTATTATCCACTCAAGGGCTAGGGCGAAGTCTGGCAGCAACGGTAGACAAATTACTAGCACACAAGAAGAGGCCATTATAGTTGAGCCTACTTTTCTGGCAAGCCTGAATGGAATGGAGTAAAAGACAATTCCTATCGCATAGAGTAAGGTCCAGTACTTGAGTACGAGTATTATCGCTAAGTAAATGGTGCTCCAAAGAATCATGTCACCTACTACTATCTGCCCAGCAAAGCCTAGAATCCTACCAGCTGCATCTCCAGCCCCAGCGCTTGCCGCTAAGACAATTATTGACAGAATGCCGGCAAGTAAGCTTCCAAGCTGAAGCATTATGGAAGCAAAGGAAACGAGTGGGGCTTGCATCGGACCACTTAAGTTCAATGAAAGCATTTTTGATATGCTGGTAACAGCTATTTGAACAAGGCTTATAGAAAAAACAAGGACATTTATGATTACAGCGTCTGAGTAGAGTTGGTAGGCAAGAAGCTTCCACCTTTTTGGAAGAGGCGCTGTCCAAAGGATGTAGCTAAGAGCAGCATTGAGCCCTGCAAATGCAAGTGCAAGAGCCAAAAGCTCCGCTATCAATGCTTATCCGCCCAAGCTTACAACCCAAAGAATTATCGAAACTATTGCATTGAAAGTACCGAACCAAAACGTGGCTTCCAGTATCGAAACTCTATGCTCAAACGCCCACTCTTTGTAGCGTCTTGGTGTGTATGGCAGAATCATTATGATCCAACAAATCGTCCATGAAAGAGCTGCAAGAGCAAACCCGAGCAAGGCGAGTTCGGCTGTAAGCTTAGCTATCTCTGTTCTCAGGCGTGTTAGATAGTCTGTCTGCGCAACAGGCGTTAAAGCTGTGGAAAGTAGTTTTGGCATTTTCTTTTTCCCTCCTTTAACGAGTATTATCAAAAACATGATGACAACAACTGCTAGCACGATGTTGAGAAGTTCTGACATTCCAAGCCCTGAGGGCTGTTCAACTTGCTGACTAGGTTTCTCTGCTTCTGCCAAGAATGTTGCTTCGCTTTCAGCTTCTTCATGTTCTGCATCGCCAAAGAATCTTGCTTTCACTCTCCATAATCCAGAGTCCCTCGGCAAAAATACAAGCTTGAACGAGCCCTTGGAATCTGTTGTCGCTTCCTCTGTCTCAGTCCTGTTGTTTGGACCGTAGAATGTGAGAAGCACTGCAGCGTTTTCTATTGAAGGCTTAAGCGTTCCTTTTATTTCGATCTTCTCGCCAGTTACTACACTCTCTTGCGAAACTAGAAGATCGAGCGAAACCTTTGCCTTCTTAACTGAAATTGTTTCTGTGTTAATTCCTTGAATGTATCCACTTTTGGACGCAACAACACTAAGAGTATGAAGACCACTCAAGAGTCTTTGCGCGTAAGTGTAGTTGCCTAGACTCGTTCTTGTCAGCTGTACGCTTGTGCTGTCATACGTTGCTGATAGAGAGTCTGGATCAATTGGGTTTCTGTTTTCATCGCTTATTGTAATTATAAAGCTCACCACATCTCCGTTATACAGCTCGGTTCCGTTGTGAGAAATCGACACACGCAAGCTCTGCAAAGAAGCGCCTACGGCGAACGAAACAACTTCGCTTTCAGCTGGTGCATGGTCTGAATCTCCAGCCCATGATGCTTGAACGCTCCATAATCCAGCAAAATCTGGAACATAGCTGTCTGAGTATGTGCCGAGCGAATCTGTTAATACAGTTCTATTAAGAGTGGAGCCATCTGGTTTCGTGTAAGTAAGAGTCACTGTCACTTTGCTATGAACGGGATTGATAGAGCCACTTACTCTTATCGAGCTTCCGTTTTGAATTGAAGGCGGAGAGACTCTGCACGTTATAGAACTGGGATTTAAGGTTGTTTTAAGGGAGTATTTTGCAACAGCTGTGTGTGGGCTGTTCATTGTTACAGATATAGGATTTCCAGTTAGCTGCGAGCCGTCTAATGTCCAGCCATCAAATTCATAACCGCTAACTGTTTGAGCAGTTAACGTCACAATTGTATTTTCATCAAACCATGGTCCAGAAGGCGAAGCTGTTGGTTGTGGCAAGCTGCTTGGTTCTGCGCTTATCTTGAGATAATACTGCGTTTTGTAATAACCTGTAATTGTTATAGGTTCTGAGACGGTGATAGGTGACGCATGTGATGTAGATTTGAGTAGGTATTGAACTCCAGCCCCACCGCTGACTTGCGACTCGTAACTGAAACTATGCGATGAACCGCTATCAAACCAAAAAGATTGAGGTAAGGAGTATTTTGTTCCATCAATTGTGACATGAGGCGAACTTTCGCTACCTGAGTGCTGAAATACTACTTGGTAGTGGGTTTTGTACTGGGCGGTTAAAGTTGTATCACTTTCTATCAAGATAGTTCTAGGATTTGATGTTTGGCCGTCACTCCATTTTTCGAAGATGCTCCGAGAACCAGTTCCTATCGAAACCTGCGGTTGAAGCTCTATGGTATGCGAGCCAGACTCAACAGCAACCGAAACCTTTCCGCTGGAATCTGTGTTGTATGTTGTGCCGTCAATCTTTACCCAAATGTTGCTGTATGGAGTTTGAACGATTAGAGAATAAACGGGCTGAAGCTTTATGTATAGATAAAACATGTTGTCCTCGTACCATGCGCTACTGAGCTTGCTCTTTGCGAAGATCTCGACGTAGTATTGGTCATAGCTCTTGATGGTATAGCTCACTTTTTCCTGTCCAGAAGTTTCGCTGCTAGCCAAAACGTTTCCATATTTGTCTAGGAGAAACAGGTCGAAGTCTGCGCCTGAAACGTGAATAAGGTAGATTTCAACTTTAGCCTTTGAGTAAGCTGCCCTGTAAAACATCGAGTTCCCTGTGCTCGCGGTCATAGCGTCAACAAACCAGAGCTCGTTATTCTTGAACCAATTGCTGAGTAACCCTATCGTTTGTGATGGAATGGAATGCTTTGAGCTTTTACCTAAAGAGCAAGGGTGCACAATGAAACTGCCGTCGTACCCTGTTTTCTTTAGCGAATAACCGATCCCGTAGACGAAAGAGTTTGGGTTCGACTCTGGATTATCTCTGTAGACATCAATCCTATAGTAGCCAGTAGGTCTTGATGTATGTGAAAACCTTGCTATGCCATATGAATCAGTTCTGATATAGGTGTTACTAGGGCCTCTTTGAGCTGGATCAATTCCGACTATTACGTATCTACCTAGTTGAGATGACCATCGAAGTAACTCGACATAGACTCCAGGCCAGTGATTGCCTAAAGTATCATCAACATACAGCTCGCTGACAGTCATCATGCCTGTGAAATCAGAATCGAGGCGTATGCTGTATGTAGTGCTGCTAGCAATTGTAATGACGCTTGCGCCGACTAATGCCCCTCCAGAATAGACCTCCCAGTTGTAGCTTCCAGGACTTACATTTATTGTTGCATAGCCGTTAGATATCGTGCCCTCAGTCACATAGTTCCAGTTCAAGTCATAGAGAATCAGTGTACCGTAGTTCCCAAAGTTGTATAGTGAGCCGTTATCTAGATAGACGTATATGTTAACCGTTTGTGTGGCTTGAACAGTTGGAATTAGAAACCACAAAATTGTAGAAGCAACAAAGAGAATTGTGCAATACTTGATTGTCTGATTGTTCAATTGCAGATTCTTTTCAAGTTTTGGATATAGCATTTCAATTCACCTCCGTGAGAGATGACTGTGATTTTTTCACGAGAAAGCATGAACCAAAGGTATTAGGCAAAATTAGGTCATAATTCCCATTGTTTCAGAAAATTAGGCATGATTATGTCGTTTTCCAAAATGGATAATATCTTGTTGGTTTAGTTCTTCAAGATTCTAGGCAGAGAAGAAACGCTCCTGATCACAAGCTCTGCTCCAGCATTTGTCAAATCCTTTTTCGTTCCAATGCCAGACAAAACGCCTATACCTAACACTTTTGCGTTTCTCGCAGCTTTCATATCTGTAACCGAATCACCGACGAAAAAAGTATAACTTGGCTTCAAGCCAAAACTTCTTAGAATTTTATTAATTCCTTCTGGACTTGGCTTTGCCCTCTTCACGTTATCAATTGACAAAGCTTCATCAATATAGTCTTTTAACCCAAAAATTTCAAAGGATTTTTCCATCATCTTCCACGTTCCGTTGGTAATTATTGCAGTAAAAAACCTTGTTTCTTCAGTTCAGCCAAAGTCTCCAAGGCTTTTTCTACTTGCGTTACATACTCGGGAGTGTAATGATTGATGAACGCTTTTTCGATTTGGACAGCAACTTTATCAATGACTTTCCTGTCGTTGCAGTTTGGCAATAGAGCCTCAACCATTTCCTTCAAGTTAAGCCTGTGTACTTTGTCCATTACTTCGCTATAGGATGGAGGTCGAAGACCATGGACAAGGAAGCAATTCGCCACTGTGCCAGCCATCAAGGCACGCGTATCCACCAGGACTCCGTCTAAGTCAAACAAGATAGCTTTTATGCATGACGATGCCAAAACCAAGGTCAAAGACCAGCTTTTAAGACTTCTAACAGTTTTTTCTTCAAGCGCAGTGACATTTGAAACTAGGAACTTTTACAGCCAAGAATTGTTTGAGAGAAGAAAATCGAAAACGAGCGACGCAAATCTAAGCTTTTAAATTTGAAAGATGATACTAATTTTATGAACGACAATCTGTATATTAGCAGACATCGTGAAGATAGAATAGAAGAACTTCTTTATAGCAAAAAGCCCAAAGAGGCATTGGCATCAAAGTTGCTAAGACACTTTGGTTATTGTTGTGCCGGAGCATACATAGGATTTATAATTACCAGAGATGTTCCTCTTGCCGCACTCTCGCTTGGACTTGCTTGGAGTTCAGTAGCAGTAAGACGCTACATTTTAAAATGAATAAAGTTAATCTTTCACTATCTTTTCTTCGAGTATTCTCAATTTGTCTAAAGCTTCTTTCTCTCCACTCAAGGCTCTGGTGCATAAGCCAAGAATTTTTGCTAGAGGCTTGATTATCTCATCTCTAACAATGGGTTTGACAATTTGGTATCTGATAAAGTACAGAAAGCCTGGTATAGAAGTAGCCAAAAGTAGTTCTCTATAGTTTTCGATAGAGTTTGTATTACAGTAACCAAGAAGGAGAATAGGCAGAAAGGCTAACAAGAGAGAAATTGCTGATTTGAATATGTCCTTGCTCATTATTCATGCCTCTCAGAGGTCTTTTAAAATGCTCCAATGTTTTTTAATCACATCAAACTATGCTTAGGAAACCGGAATCGTTGTTTCGGAGTAAACTCTGATAGATCTGTAAATTTTACTTCAAAAGGGTTCAGAAAATCCCTAGCTTTCCTTTTGACTTCTGGGGGACAATATATCCACATTCTTACCACAGAAGACCTCACATCATATTTTACAATTATTTTCTTTTTTTCAAACTTTGCAATAATTTGCTCCCGACCGAGCTCATCTTCCTTTACCCAATGAATTAAACCAATGACATCGTTTTCTTTCACGATCTTAGCTAAGTTGGTATACCGCTTGTCTTTGTACCACACCTCATCATCCTTTTTTACACACACTACCTTAACATCATATGAAATTTCGATTATTCTTTCGAGCAGCCTTCTAGCTAGGGTATCATGATTTGTACCGTGGACCTCAACATAAAGATAGCCACGATCCTCGATCCATTTAATGTTAAACTCTAACTCGTCTTCTGGATCAGGATCAGGAATAGGGGTTATCCCTCTTTTAAAGGGTGAAATGGAGCTTCTGATTAGACCTTCAAGCTTCACCCGTTCAGCAGGGGGCAATTTCTCTAGGTTTATAAGGAAGGACTTATAGTCGATAGCTCCATATTTATGAAGAAGTTCGACAGCCTTATTTTGACATATGTTTATTCCTTTAATCTTCGGAGAAAATCCATTTTTTCGAGAAAGTAATTTTTCCCTAATAAAAGCGTTTTTCATAAAGAACCCACCGTAGCTACCGCTAGGTGTCGGTCGCTTATTGAAGCGCCGCAACCACTTCGGAGCGCATTTAGGGTATTGTTCTCTTTTCTATCTTAGTTCTCGAAATAACTTAAGGTTAGGTGTTGATACCTGTGTACATAAGTTAACAAAAGTTAAAACAAAGTACGTGAGACTATAAAGCGATCCAAAATGGGACTTAACAAACTAAGTTTCAGATTTGTTGACAAAATGGTAGCCTATCAACACGGTGGGAGTCTACGTGTCACAATACCTGCACCTATCGCTGAATCATTAGGTTTGGCCCCTGGCGACCCTGTGGCTTTCTTTAAAGAGGAGAGTTTTGGCATAGCCTTAATTATTAATGCTCGTAAGGCAAAAATTGACCTAGGTTTTGAGAAGATACCCTTGGCTTTTTCAATATCAAAAGATACTGCCGAGCAATTGCGACCTCACCAAAAAAGAACTTAAATCTTTCGCCACAAGATAAAATAGTGAGGACTCTTAAAAACCACGTAGAGAACTGGTATAAACTTTCATTACTTGAAGTTGTTAGAATGATTAAAAATAGAGGATATGCTACATGGATGCAAGTTCATGATACACTTCAAAAGCGTTTCAGTGACTTTGAGGATTATTATGTAAAAATGTATGGCATCGACCCTTTTTCAGAAGAATTTGATGATAAAGTTTTTGATGAATTCTATGAGAGAGTAAAGAAAGTTTCAGGCATGAAAGTCATACTGCTGAGAGAAGACGAAATCCCTCCTGATGGTGGACGAGAAATCTATGGTTTTCGTAGCGTCAACCAAATCAGACGTTCTTATTTTTCTGGTCAAGTTAGGTCCGCTAAAAGGAAGAAATAAATTAGTATCTCTCTGCATCTTCAGATGCTATGAAGGAGATGCGCTTTTGGGAGATGGATTATCAAAGGATGAATCTTTGGAAAATGCTTCTAAGATGTCTACAACACCACATCGCCTGTATAGAAATGATATGAAACGCGATGAATATTGGGCTGAGACTTTTGTCGCAGAGAATACTACATATCATTACTTGCCAATTAGCGACGAATATATTTCTTCGATTGTTACTCATGAAGCAACACACTTATCAGAAAATAATTTAACCCCGTTCAAGTTCATGGCTTTCATGAGAGATTTTACAAGTGAGCTGCCGCAAATTGAGGATTTTAATGGAGAGATACGGCATAGGTACGCATACAATATAGAATTCTTCAACATTAAGGAACTTAACAATTTCTTGAACTATGAGTGGAAACACTTAACAGAGGCAAGTTCTTATGTCGAACAAACACAAAGTTTTTTGACTCCAAGGATTTTAGCATCAGCAATTGTTGACGACTTAAAATCAAGAAGAAAAGAAATATTCGTACAAGGATCGAAATTAATCAACATCACGAACAAAATCATTCTAAAAATGGATAAGCCTTCAAACTGGACCGAATACGAACGTTTATTTTGGGCCTTAAAATTAAAGACGGCTGAACTTGAGTGGGAATGGAAAAAAGAACAAGTAGATACTAGTTTACAGAAGAAACAGAATCTTATATTTGTTCGTGCTTTAAATTTGATGGTTAAGAGCCTCATTATTCAAGGAATATATGATGGGACGTCAAAAGCATGGGAAGACCATAAACGATCTCCTCCTTTAACGGACGCTTTAAACTATATCGACAAATTATCGCCTGAAGAAATACCCAACTGGTCGCATCCTTTTCAGATTCTCGATTTTTTACTCAAAGCACTCAAGGAAAGACTGAACATTAGTACCTACCACCCTTATCCAGATTCCCATTTTCTTTTCTTCTACTTATTGCAACTTTTCCAAAAAGATATTTATGACGAGATCTTGAGGAAATATCTCTACGGATTGCTTACATTCATAATGTGGCCGATTATTCCTGACTGTATGTATATGTTTCCAGAGGTAACGTATGCCTGTCAGTCAAAGGAAGACAGAGAAGAGAGGATTATAATATCTTGTAACCAGATTGCCAAATCTCCTCTACGAGAAACAACAAGGATATCTTCTGTAGCGCATGAACTGGGGAGAGCTTCTCCTGCGTATATGAAAGCATGCCGACGGTTGCTCGTGATACGAAACCAGTTATCAGGAAAATGCGGCGTATCTTGCATAGGTAAGCGAGATTGTCCAGTTAGGGACAAATACTACCTACTAGTAAAAAAGGCATGGAAACCTCTGTACACTGATATCTTAAGGCTGATAAGAACCAAAGAAAACCAACCTAAAGAATATCCGTAAAAATTTAAATCAAAGCTCTTCGAATCGGATAATTCCGATTTTGCCCCATCTCCTAAACTCATGTGTCTCTTTGATGCCATCTTCATCCATTCATGCTCACCGAGTCGATACAGCTCTCTTTCAGCGCCTTCAAGTTGATTCAAAATGTGCTTAGGGGATTTTTCCTTCTTTTTGAAAGGCTTTGGCTCATTAGTGCTTCTTTTATCCTTCCTTGCAGCTTCTTGATTTCTTTTTGTTGAACTCTGCTCGGAGCGCACGAATACTCAAAATCGTACTCGACGAAATCCGATATATCTATTGTTCTTGATCTCGGTGATTGAACGACAGTTATGTATATGTATGGTCTGCGATGCCAACCAGAGCCTCTTTTTGGCCAGTAATCCTCTGGTATAGGAGCTTTATAGGCTGACTCATTTTTTCTCCATTCATTCCAAGCATTTAGCTGTTCTATACTACTCGGAACCGGATAGCTGAAGTCATAGAACCTTTCTTCTTGTTGCAATGGCTCAGCTCCAAGCTCTTCTAAAAGAGAAAGAACTGCTTGCAATGGCATGTTAGTCTTGATTCGATACGGTTTATCTTGTTTTATCAAAGCATCACCTTTTTCTTAAAGCTGCTTAGCAAAAGTAATGTTCTTGCTCCTTCTCGGACAAGTCCTGAACTTCTTTAATGTTATACTTTAGAGACTTTGCGGTTCTCAAAATTTTTTGAAGAACTGGATCATTTTTTAATTCAGATTCTCGTCTATCCAAAATCACCAGATTTTCGCTATCGAAAACATAGAGAGTGAACAAAGGATCGTAAGCATCTGGATAATGCATCTCTATGCCCATTCCAACGTAGAAGGCAGTTTCAATTCCTTGTTTTGATAAAGCCCTATGCAATTTTCCATACTTGTCCTTTTTATACTGTCTTTTCAGAGCTTTGACGATTTGCCTAACCTTCTCGTCCATAATTTTCAACAGTATTCTCTTAATTGAGAATCGATTTTGCATTTCAACCAATTGATTACATCTTTTGCATCTACGTAGATTTTGCTCCACTCATCCCGAGATTGACTGTATAGGCTGGTCCTATTTCGTCTTGAAATCTCCTCTTTATAAGGCAAATTCAATTCTTTCAAAAAATTCTTCACCACGTCTGTTGGAATGTCATGAGTCCAAAACTCATATATCAAAACCATGTTCATCTCCGCTTGCTTAACTCATAAATTACCTCTTCACCCTTTCAACAAGAAGCTTTTTAATTCTCTCATTTGATGTCCAATAGTTCAGTTGTGTTAAGGCGCTATCCTCTCTGCAAAACGCATACTTCATATCATACTTTATAGCTTTTACAAAATCTCTGTCACTTGGTTCATTATCCGTCCAACAGTTGTATCCTTCCTCGTCTACTCCGTAAATGTCTATTTCAGCCTCGTAAACGATTCTAAAAACCTTTCTTTCCTCTACCATTTTCTCACTCATTTCCTCAAACCCGTTCCTTTCAATCTTGCTTGTAATTCACTCAGAGCATTGTCTCCGAGTTCTTCGATAAGCTTGACAGCATCATGGTCTGTTTTGATCTGACGCTCAGGAAACAATTGAGACAATTTGTTCAGAGAGCCTTCATCGAAAACTATGTTTTTGTGCCAGCGAGGGTTGTTGTAGTCAACCTCTGCTTTTGCTTTGGAGACTAATAAACCCGCGAGGAGTGCTTGATCTTTTTGGACGTAGAGGTCATAGTTCTGGTAGAAAACATTGGAGCTTCTTGCAAAAACTCTTGCATAGTTGATGCCATGCTCATCAAACAGTTCTCTTATTTTCTCATCAAAGTCCTTCAGCATTTTTTCGCTCTCATGATAGGACAAAAGTTCAGCCGTGTTTATCAAAGCATATTTTTCGCTTTTAGTTTCGTAGTAACCTCTCCAAGGATCTGTGCTTCGCCAACGAGCGGAGAAATCTCCTTCAGTCTCGTTTCTAGCCTCGCTGATAACGCATGGCTGTTCATCTCTTCCGTAGAATACTGTGGCTGCTGGCTCATCATCGTAATAACATGACTCACATAAAATCTTTCCTTCTAAAGGCGTGCCATTGTCACCAACATACGCTTTAGATTTTCTAATCCTTCTGTCACAGATTGAACATCTCACTAAACCACCTTACCTTTGATAATTCCTTTTCAAAAGCACAGCTTTGTTTTCATAATCGTTGATTATCTCAATAGCTCCTGCTTTTTCCAAATCGTCTAGAGCTTCTAGAGAAAGAAGATAGATGCGCAGTTTTTGAAAAGTTGCCACATCATTTTTGACATAATCCTCTACGTCTTTCAGTTTTTGATACATGTTGTAAAGCTTCTCGTCGAGCCTTTTCAGGGTTTGAATTGCTAGTTCGCGGTCGACAGGCATAGAACAAAGATGCAAGACTATTTACATCAACTTTGTTGATGCACAAAATTCCGTTTTTGCATTTCTGAAGTATGAAAGAATTATGTTCATCTCAAGGATCGCTCGTAGTCTTCCTTGTTTCTGTTCGGAATTTCTCTGGTACAAGTATGATGGAAGGAAAAGTTAAATATGAAATGTGTTTCAAATTAGTCGAATGCGCAAATGCACTTGCGTTGCGCTAAACCAAAGTTGTGCCTAGTTCGGCTTTCTACAGTTTAGTTTAGAGAAACCATGTCGGGTTAGTGAGACCTTGAGGAGGTGATGAATGTGGGAGAAGAGGAAGAAGAGGGAGAATGTGAAATTTGTGGATACGAATTTGGTGGTGAGACTATCGCGGAGGAGATTGGTTGGTTCTTGTCAGGTCGAGGAGCTTATAGGTGTGATAGGTGTGGGGCACTTGTTTGTGGAGAACATTATGATGCCGATAGAGGTGTTTGTACCGAGTGTGCAGAAGAAATTGAAGAGGAATGAGATTAAATTTGAAAATGAGTATACAAAAAGAAAGGCACTAAACCCCTTTTTTCGTAACCCGATTCAAGCACAATGTCTATCTTGATAAGGGCAAACAACCATTCCAAATTATTTTCAGCATTTTTTGTTTCTGAAAAATTTTCGTGCAATGCCATTACTTATACTCTATAAAAATGTCGAATATCCCAGCGCTGCCTGTTGGATACAGGTCTAAAACAACCTTATCGCTTCTGTAAACCGTTTCTCTAAAGCTTACTGGGACCTCTTTTAATTCTCCGTATGCTTCTTTGTATGCTTCAACAACGCCATTAGCGAAAGAGGTGAAGTCAATAGCATCAAAATACTCAGCTGTTTGGTCCAAATTATCTCCCTTTAGATTAATCAACGATCTTCTGTCTTCCCATTTCAAATTGAGTGAAATCCTAGTAGGCTTTGCTGGAATATATCTTGAGACGAGTTCCTTCACAATTTCTTTAGGATTTTTCTTAGCACCATTTTCCATAATAATCAAAGATCAAATAGCAAAGAATTAAAATGAGGTTTACCGATGCGTAAGATTTCCGTTAATTCGTCTGTTAGTATCAGTATTTAATTTTGGCTTAACCCAACAAAATTTTTTGCTTGACATATCTTTGAGTTTAAGGCAATAAAACTCATACCTTTGCTTTCTTCGAATGCCAATACAGGCTATTTCAGCATTTCGTTCTTTGGAAGCTAATATATCTTCTTTTGAAAATTGTGTGCTTAAATCGTGCGTGTGAAAATCTACTACAACCTTTTCTCCCTTGCTACATTTTCCCAACTCTGCGATGTATGGTTTTTCTGATACGCCTCCATAAGCAAAATGCAGTTTACCGCTTTCGTCTTCACAAATGGAAGCACCAACTTCTCTGAAACCAGTTAGCATATCTACCTTGAAACTGTAATCTATCAGCGCTATGAGTTCATCTTTAAATTGCTTTACAAGCGAGAAATCGTAATCCATAGATATCACTTTTTTCTTGCAACAAATTCAAGCTCCCAAGATCTGCCCTAGTAGGGGGTAATCTTCAAGGAAAAGTTTTGGATTTGCTCTGTATTTCTTGATAGTCTCAATTACCGAATCTCTACAATACCAGAAGTCTTCTGAGTCATCGTCTAGAATTTCAAATCTTTCTTGTCCGGCATACCATTCGTAAAATCTCTTTGAAGAAATTTCCCTGATTTTGTTGGGAATGAAATACCCGTCATTTTCAATCTTTATCCTGATTTTCTCATCCGATTTTTCTTTGATCCTGCCGATGCAAGAATACTTGCCTTTGTGCTCCAGTTTCAACCCAGATTTTGCCAAAATTTCAAAATCCTCGTCAAAATCAGAAAAAACTTTTCCAATACTTTCTTTCAAAAGCCATTCAGTAACTTGGCTGTTTTCCATTAGGGAGCAAACTGCGTTGTGGCAATCACCAGCGTTGTAGTTGTTTGTAAAAATTGCAAGATCAGAATACTTGATGTCAACATCGTCAAAGAAAAGCTTGTTAACGTAATCTATGACTTTTTGATTCTCTTTCTCGTTCCAATAAATCTTCAGATGAACAAACGGATAGCCGCTTTCCTTATCTTCGCTATCGTAAAGATTCAAACGCCAGCCATAGTTTAAGCAAGCATGTTTCTTGGCTTCATCAACGAGCTCTAAAATTCTTTCATCTAAACTTTTGATAGTATCACCTTTTGTTCTTTGAATATCTTCGGTAGCTGCGGAGCTTTCTGTTGAGCAGTGGGAACTTAGAAGTAAGAAACTTGAGCGTGTTGCCATAATTCTCTGAGTTGAGGAACATTAGGGCTAAGGTACTGAGCCCATATTTCCTGTTGGGAAGAAAATGCTTGTTTTCAAGCAAATAGCGTCTCCAAGCTGCTATCAGCCTTCTTGGAATAATGCAAACTCCTTGATAACGACATTTGTAGCATCTTAAATCACATTTCTTCGGAATATAGCCTTTTTCATTTTCCCTATTTTGTTCATTTTTAATCTCCTTTTCACGTATGGAGGATCTCACTAAACCACCTCAAAATCAACAAAAGATTTTGTAACGAGGATTGCCTCTTGCTCCAGATCGCGTTTTAGATACTTTAGATGGCGGCTTAACCCAGCATTGTTTTCGCACAGGACGTTAATGATTATCGATTCTTCGCTTGCACCCTTATAACAACCTGTACCTTTCAGAAGCGTGTAGCCGTGTGGAAAAACCTCATCAGCCCATTCTCGAATTTTCTTCAAATAGCTTTTGTTAATTCTTCCGGAATCATTATCGCTGCCTACGTATATGTCAACTCTGTATGGCACGCAACCACTATAAGAAAATGGAATGAATTAGAATGAGGTTTATTGAAAGCTGAAATTCCGTTATTACTTGATTATTCTCAAATCAAATTCTAATCAGGTAATTGCTAATCTGGTTTCCTAAAGACTAAGACATACTCGTGGCATTTCAATGCATGAAACTTCTTGGTTCTTTTGTTCGCTTCGGCCTGTGCCTTTTTCGCTAGGTTAAGCATCCAAAAGCTCGGAAAATACATCTTGCTTATTATAATGTCGTGGCAGTCAAATCCAGCCATCTGACAAAGCTTGATCGTATCAGCCCCGATAGGAATAGTTTTCCAGCTTCTTTGTATATCTTTGGCCACAACAACCATGAACCTACCAGGCTTCAAAACACGGTAGCATTCTCTGTAAACTTTCAACATCTCGCCAAGATACGTTCTGCAATTGAGGTTACCGATGTTGTTTGGGCTTGGATAGTTTTCGATGAGGTTGATGTTGTACCATGTTCCAACTTTCTGGAATTCTCTCGCCTTTTCTGGATTTTTCTGAATGAATCTCTGAACCCTTTCTAGATCTCTTTCTCTGCTGTATCCTTTCATATAGTTTATGTACGGAGGGCTGAAAATTACCGAGCCAAACCTAGCTATGTTTCCAATGTTCTTTATGTCTTTAGAGTATGGTAAAGCAGTATGGTCATTAAACTTGTCACCCTTCTTTCCCTTCATATAAGCGATCTGTCTTCCACCTTGCTGACTCAGGGCATCAGCATAAGGTGGACTGAAAATTACAGAACCAAATTTTGCTATATTACCGATGTTGCCGGGATCGCCAGAATATTCTTGTCTTCTGCTCAATCCTTGCTTTGTTTTAGGGTAGCGATGCCTGCTCTTGACAACATCGCTTATCGAACAAAAATATGGTGGACTGAAAACTATGGAACCAAATTGAGCGATATTTCCAATGTTTTCCTGTTTAGATGAATAGGGTGTTGGTAAATTTTTCTTAACAGCAAAAGGACCGCTTCTCTTCATTTGTAGCTGTTGAGTTGTTTCCTCGAAAAGAACTGAAGTTTTGCTTCCTCCACCTTTCTTAATCGACAAGGCATCAAAATACGGAGGGCTGAAAACTATTGATCCAAACTGTAGAATATTTCCTATGTTACCTTTATCTTCTGAGTATCCTTGAAATCTCTCTACTCTTTTGCTGTAAGGAATTCTCTTGTTGTTTGCAGACGGACCTTCATCGCCCCTCTTCAGAGCATTGAAAAAAGGTGGGGAGAAAAATATTGTGCCATAACTTTCAGCATGCCCAATGTTGTCTTTAAAACCATAGCCGCTCTTTCCTTCCTTAGCTAGCTTGTGCTGTCTTTCTAAATGCCCGTGCTCAGGACCTTGATGCCCAGTGCTCACAGCTTTAACCGCATCAAAATAAGGAGGAGAAAATAAGACGCTTCTAACTTTCTTATTGTTCAAGCATGATAAATATCTTGCATCGCCTTCAATGCAGACAACCTTACCTAAATTTCTGTTCGAGAAAGTTTTGTAAATGTGCTTTAAGTTCTCGTTAGCTTGTTTCACAAACTTCTTCTCGTATTCAACTCCAACAGCATTCATTCCTAAGAGCATAGCTTCAACTAGGGTTGTTCCAATTCCAGCCATTGGATCTAATACAGGGCTCTCTCCATACAATTGCAGAATAGCTCTTGCTAAAGAAGGACGCATCTTAGCAGGATGGTCATTACAAGCATAATAACTTCTCTCGCTTTGAGGATGAACAGCTCCAAAATCCCAAGTAGAAACAAGAATTTCCTCTTTCCCAGTTTTATTCAGCGGATGCTCTGTTGTACCTTTAGGAAACTTCACTTTTGAAACATGTTAAAAATTTAGCATTTTCTTTATCAATGTACACAATTCCGTTATTTCCGTAATTCCACCTTTTCTATGATGAGTTTTTTACCCTTTTCGTCAATTTTTATGTTTACGATTTCTCCTTGCTTAAACGGAAATAAGCCATCTCTTGCAACTTCAGTTGGCACATAGATAAAGAATTTGTCGTAGAGTCTTCCCCCTGTTTGTGTTGGTCTATTCAAGAATTTTCCTTTGCCTTCAAGCAATTTGGTAGCCCTATTTAGTGTCACAATCTTTGCAGAAGGCTATTTCCGAGCACCAAATTGGTAGCACAGAACTTAGTTTCACAAGCCTTAAAAGGAAAGGACAGAGAAAATCCTACTAAAGAGGAGATATAGAATGGAATTAAGAACGTTTAAGGCATTGTTGCTCTCAGCCGCAATCTTGATTTCTGCTTTAATGGTCGGCGCAGTTGTTTTGCTTAACTACAGAAGTCCAGAGCAAACCAACGTGAAGTCCGGGTTTAGCGTTCGATGGATGGGTTTTGCTCCAACTTACAACAACACCTATCCAGAGTATTACATTTGCATAAACGACTTGAAAAGCGACACGCTTGTAATGAATATAGCACTTCAGATTAAAAACCAAGAGGATAGAGGATACTACTTTAAGATAGAAAAATATGTTGATCCGCCAACAGGTTGGACGGTTTTGCCTATGACAATAGGCTATGTGGATGGGGATGAGACGAAGGCTTTCACTTATTCAGCGTCTCGAACAAAGCCAACCACAATATCCGATGGATTGCCCACAGAAAATGTAAGTCTTGTAGTCAAAGCATATTATGATCCATCGCTAACAAACTTGTACAGCCAAGACAACTTCAATGTAACATTTAATTTCATAGACCGCTTGGCTTCAGGATGGACGATGATTTATCGTGATAACTTTGATGATGGAACAACTCAAGGATGGTCAGCCGTTGGTAGCTGGGTTCAGCCACCAATAGTGACGGATATCTACTACAGATCCTTCAGATATTCTTTACAACTTCATTCTGGCGAAAATCCAGCGTGGTGGACTGAGTGGGCTGAAGCTGGCTACTCAAAAAGCTTTATCATAGGTGCGGGCACCCAACAGGCGTATCTGATTTACTCCATCAAAAGTACTTCTTGGCCTACGAGCGTTCGCATAGCTTTTGACGGAGTCATTGTTTTCCAGCCTGATGTTCAACCCAACAGTAACACATGGTATCAATTCACTATTCCATTACCAAAAAGCGAGATTCCAGGCATGAGCAAAACAACTATGGTTGAAGTATGGGCTACGAGCGCTAGCGATGCATATGCCTACTTAGATGACGTATACGTAATAGTGAAATAGCTTACTAACACAGAAGAGGAGAAGTTTCGTTGAGACTTTCCCTAATGCTCATTGTAGCTCTATGCATTGCTGCAACATTGATGTCCTTAGTAACGTTTCCAATTGTGGCTCAGACTGGGAACGCAGAAGTTACAAGGACTAAAAATCTGCAATACTTTGAACTTGAACTTGGCAATGCGGATGTTACTAGAGCTAAGAATCTTCAATCCCCTGAGTTGGTGCCAAATAGCGCAGACGTGACTAGACTCCGTAATTTGCAGTATTTTGAATTGGAACAAAATGATGCTGATGTCACGAGGCTTAGGAATTTACAATACTTCGAGTTAACTGATTTTGGTCCAGTATCCTACATTACTTCTCTAACAATAACTGATCAAAATGGAAATCCAAGGAACAATTTCAATCGAGGAGACATTGCGCAATTCGATTTTACTATTGAAAATATTGGAAGTTTTAATCTTACGAAAGCATTGATATCAACGATAGTTCTTGACTCATCAAGTACGCCTATATTCCTAAGCTACACATTCGAGGATTTGCTTGTCGGACAGGATACAAGGATCATCGTTGGTTATAAAATTCCATTAGAGGCATCGATAGGAACATACACTGTAAAGGTGATGATATTCACAGATTGGCCATCTAAAGGTGGAGTAGGATTGGACATTGAAGCGCTTTCATTTTTTGTGAGTTAGGAAGCATGTCATATGAGTTATGGAAAGAAGACTCTTTCCTTGCTACTACTTTTTATTGTTGCAATCCCTAGAGCGCTTCAACCAACTTTCGCAGAGTCAGAACTAGTTTTAACGTTGGAAACAGATAAGTCAACGTACTTTCTTGGTGAGCTTGTCAAAATATATGGCACCACAAAAGATGTGAATGGCAATTCTGTTGCAAATGTAACAATTAGCATTGAAGTAAGAGATCCTCGTAACAATACGATGTTTCTTGACATCGTATATTCTTCATCAAACGGAAGCTACAAAGATAGCTTTAGACTTCCTATGAATGGCTTTGTTAGGCAATATAACGTATTTGTCACAGCAAACAAGACAGGATATACCAAAGCAACAAAGGAAACTAGTTTTTATGCAACAAAAATCACGGCAGACTTCAACATTTCAGCATTACCATCTACTCAAACAATCAATCCAGGACAATCAATCGACTATACAGTTATTGTAAACTCGATAAGCGGTTTCAGTTCACCAGTCTCATTGAGCGGTTCTGTTGAGCCAGCAAGCACCGATATTTCATTGGTTTTTAATCCTCAAACAATTACTCCGCCAAGCGATGGCTCAGTACAATCAACGCTAACAATATCAACAATTTCGACAGTACCAATTGGCACATACACCATCACCATAACAGGAACCGGTGAAGAAAAGGCACATTTGGCATATGCTAGCTTAATCGTGGGGTTGCCCAGTCTTATGTTTAAGATATCTAATATATTCGCTCCCTTGTCTGTGTCTGTTAGTAAGGAATTCTATATCTCAGTCATCACGAGCTACAGTTTTATCACCCAAACAAATGTTCGTGTGGGAATTTGGAATTCTCTTAGCAACAAGCAAATCGCTGTAACGGACGATGCTCTTTTAGGCGATGGTATCAAAGTTTATAATTTCAAACTGATTGCCTCAGCTTCTAAAGGTACTATGAAGCTATTAATTAACGCTTATTACGAACAAAATGGCACATGGAATCAAGAAATTGTGGGAGGAGAACATGATATTTTAATAAACATTGTAGAAAAAGACGTCCCTACAGCGTCTTTTCGAGTTACGCAGGTTTTCTTTAAAGTTGAATACAAAGAGAAAATATACAAAGCGTTTCTAGCAGAAAATCTAACAGCTCCAGAGTCTCCACCAAGCCTTGAAACTATTAACGACATCCTAGAGTGGATGTACTCTAAGTTTAATTGGTACATCGTAGACGATGGAGGAAATCTTGTTGCCGATGAATTCATCTACCTAGAAGTGGCCTTTGCTGCTCAGATGGCTTTACAGGGCATTAGTACATGGTTGCCTCAGAATCTTAAAAGCCGATCAAGCTTTTTTATTGAGCTTATGACCTTGGGAACAGCAGCAGAAATTTGCAGACGGGCAGGAAGTATAGCGGCTGGTATGATACCACATGTTGTTACAGGAGGGTTAGCCACAGCAACAAAACTCATGGTGACTCTGAGACTCATGGAAGGCGTTAATAGAGGGATCACTGGGACGGAACTCCTATTCAACTTCATGATCACGAGTCTGCTCGGTGTCGCGGCTGATTATCTCAAATTAGGGGCTGAACTCATTGAACCAACTTATAACGAAGTCATAGAAAAGGGCTTTCCATCTGGACTAGAAGTTCAATATGACGTCATCTTACAATTCTATGATTACGTAAGGCAAGGGGAAATACTCGGCTACTCTGCAATGAGGGCGTTATCAGAGAGACATAATGAAGGTATATGGGGGTATCTTAAGGATGTAGTAATGGCTGCGACAATGCTCAAGACCGCAGAAGAAATAGTTGACTATATTACTTCTGAAACGATAATTTCAGAAGAGTTTAGAGTTTTTTGGGAACAAGTAGAAAAAATGGATGCATTTTATGATGTCTCGAAGAAACTATTCAGAGAATGCGCAAAGAATTTCTGGATGGTTTTCTCAACAGGAGAATCATTTGTAGCGCTCATTAGCACTCAACTTCCGACAGGTGAGCAAGTCAACTTATTAGTATCAACCAACTCTACGATGCTCTCCAAATTCATATCTCTGCCTGAAAAAACTATAACACTTAAAATAGACGGATCAGAAGGTACTATTGGCGCTCTTTGGATAAGTATCCCCAAAAGTCTTCTTTCTACAAGCGAATCAAACATCGAAAAGATTCTTGTGACGGTTGACGGGAAAGTCTCTACGTTCATTGTCGAGGAGCAAAGTGAAACCTACATTCTCCATGTTAACTATATTCATAGTCAACATACAATTAAAATTCATTACCTTACCTATGCGTTAAACGTGAAGGCCATAGGTAGTAGAAGTCAACCTTTATGTGGCTCTCAAATTTCTTTGATATGGAATGAGGATGTTGTTTTTAACGCAAAACGAACGGATGCTAATGGATACGCGTATTTTGACAAAGTTCCAATAGCGAACTTCACGGTTAAGGCGGAGTATAAGGGCTTGTGCGAACTTCAAACAATATCGATGAATGAGACAAAAGAGACTATTATTTTGGTTGATGTATTCATTGAGCCGTTTGGTGTACCGTTTACAAAGATGCAAACTTTGTTACTCAGTGTGTTCACACTGGGGTCGGTGGGGATCATAGTTTTTGTTTTCATTAAAAGGCATAGGAAGAGATATCTAGGTTCTCAAAAGAGAACAAAAATCAATAAAATTTAGAAAAATAATAGATTATTATGGACAGAATAGCTAAGGAACCCAGCAAACTTTGGTATCTAACCCCGATACTTCTTGGAGCAGCTGGTGGAATACTCCTTTTCTTTTTCTTCAGAAGACAGGGTCATAAAAAATTCGCAACAAACCTTTTGACGGTTGGACTGATTTGTGAAGTTTTACGGCTTGTGATATTATGGCTTATCGGTTCTTTTGTACTGCCGCGAATATTTTTGCGTAAATACCTTTTATAACTAAGTTCAAAGACTTGCAGCAACTTTTCTATGTCTTATAAAAAATGGTTCTGGATACCAGTAAGGACTAAAAACATAGCTTGTAGCCCTTGGCAACCTTGTTATTAACTTACTTCCGGGATGTAAAGTTACTTCTTTAAACCTTTGGATTTCAGTTTCACTCATAGCTCCCATAATAAAATAGGTTCCAACGTTTCTAACCTCAGGGGGAATGCTAGTAGAGTACTGGGTAATTAAAACAAATCCAACTCCTCTTTTTCCTAACTCGTTAATACAATATACTAGATTCTTAGCTCTCAATAGTCTGGTTTCGTCTAGAACAACCAATTGCTTTAATTCATTTGTTTCAGGCCATGTAGAAGCTTCTTCATATATTTCTTGAAGATAACTTGTAACATCAATTCTTCCTCTTGTGAAATTTACCTGAAGCAAAGGATCTGGTTTCAATCTTTTAGCTAATGTTCCATGAGGATCAAAAACTATCACTTTAACTCCACTTGCTAAAGCCTCTTCAATCAAAACTAATGAAAGAAAACTTTTCCCTACTCTTGTCTTTCCATAAATTATCGCATGGGAAGTCAAAACATCAAGTGGAAAGTAAACTCTCATTTTCTTAACTTTCTTTTTGATAACAGATTCAACAACGTAGCCAAGAAAAGCTGAGTTAGGTTTCGGAATGCTAACCTCTTCTGTTGGTATGTGTATCTGCTCTTCTATTGGTTCCTCTTTCGGCAATTCTAAAGCAGTTGTAAACATGTGTTTTATGGCAATTGCCACGCTTTTATCTGAAGAAAAGCCAGCGCAATCGTTAGCTAAAGCTATGCAATAGTATTTCTCAGCTTCATGAAAAGATCGAAAAAGCTCTGGATTGAAAACTATTACTGGATCTTTTACATCACTGCACTTCACGAAGTAAGTTTTGATTATCTCCATTTTTGCGCTATACTTTCTGCTCTCTATTTCGTTCAAAGCATCTCTGATATCATCTTTTGCATCTGTATAAACATAGAAGAACAAAGCTGCAGCGAACAAGTTTTCCTTTATAAGAAAATACTGCTTTAGGTGCTCTTGCATCTGCTCTTCCAAACTTTTTGTTTGTTCAAGGAAAAATCTAGCATGGTCTTGCTCTTCCTTCATCTGCTTTGGAAGATATTTTGGAAAAACTCCTCCGAAAGAGCCAGCTTGTTGCTCTACCTGAATTTTTAGAGTATCTGCTTTTTCTTTGTGATACTCGTAGTTCCTCTTCGCCCAGTTTAGTCTTCCTTGCAATTCTTCTGGTACGTCAGGCTCAAGCTTGAAAGGAATTCTATTCATGGTTATTAGAACAGCTTTGAACATAGGGCTTCTCGATAGATGATCAAGCAAACTCGAAACAGCAGCCCATTGAACATCTTTTTCAAAACTCAGGCCAAACCTTCTAACATAACTTTCCTTATCAGCAACTTCTTTTGCAGCTAAGCAAGCAACTCCAATAAACTTTCCATTTCTTTCCAGAATCCCTATCGCTCTTTCTTCGTCCCAATATTTTTTGATATCAGGCTCATAAGCCACTAGATTTGTAGGCATGCCTTTTTCTGCATCTCTACTCACATCCCTGTCTCTCTTCCAACTTCCCTTTCCATACCTCTGCTCATACGCCCATCTCAACCATTTGTGATAATTATTGTAATGTTCTTCCATCTCAACACCAAAATATCTTGAGGTTGTATTCTCAATTTTGAGGGTACGTTTCGTGAGAGAGAAAACAAATATGCATTATCTTCATTGCCTTTCGTGCCGACTTTCCCGTTCTTTTTTCTTGTCTTTTTCTTCTTTCATTCCTTTCTTCTCTCACGTTCTTTCCTTGGTTCTAAGCATAAAATTATCACGCAGATAATCGCTTATACGCCGCTTTTTCCTCGTTATCTCAGGGAATTTTCTCGGTCTTCCATTGTTTGGATAAATCTCTTTAATCTCAATCGCCTCTCTTCTCTTTCCTTTGAAATCTTTTCTATGGCTTCTTTGTACGTGCATGGCTTCCATTCTTTGTCTAGCAGCGCTCCATTTTCAATCAACTCGTCTATGCCTATGTATCCCCACTCAGCTAACTCATCATCGTTAAGATTTGCATAACCAAAAGCAAGATTCTTCTTTTTGTCAAGCTCTGCTATAAGCCAGTAGAATCCAAGCTTTTTGATTTCGTATCTTTGGTGGATTATCTTCTTTTCAAAAGGTATGTTTTCGGTTGAATAGAGCTCAGGTATCTTTTCCTTTAATTTTTCATTCATCCAATCACAAAAATAGAACGGTGAGTTTAACAAAGAGGATTATGGATGAATAGAAATTCCGTTTTTGCAAAGTCTGAACACTGTAATCTTTCTTTTCATGTTTTTTCCTCTCATTTCTTATTCACCCAAACATCAACGACTGAGCCGCATCTTTCGCAAATTGCTAGATCATTATTCCAAATGATTGCCCAGGCATCCATTCCGTTATCGCTTCTATACTCTTGACATTTAGCACAATAGCCTCTCACATGATCACAGAAACCATATTTAGAATGTGAGAGAATTAACATTGTTGATGTATGGATATTCCGTTAAAGTTTTTGCAAACTTTTACTTCTTTGTTATTTTGCTCTGACCCTTATTGAATGTTCCAGAATATCTTTCCGCAACCACAACTCACTATGTCTTTCGGAGTGAGACCCTTGCTTTGGATTCTTGAAATCATTGTACCGCACGAGCTGCAATTGAATAAGTCAAACAAATCCTTGAAAGCATTAACTACTGGCTCAAAGTCTTTTTTGGTGAACTCATCCCATTTGTTGTAATGAACATTAACATTAATGACCCACTGCTCGATTTGTGATCTGTTGATTGTTTCGGTGGCTTTTCTCTCCAACTTCTCTAACTCTTGAAACTTCTCTGGTTGACCCATTTTTTGGGAAATTGACTTTGCTTTCCTCAGATATCCTTTATAAGCTGAAATCGCAGCAGGGGCAAAATCACCCAATTCCCATTGATGATGTCCTTTGTAGGGCAAGTCTGCCATCAGAAAATCACAGACATTTTCAAAAAAGCACTCAGCATTTCTACGAAGCCTATGGGCTGCGGCGGGAACATCATTTTTGTCCAAATCCTCCTTTATTCTGTCCCAAACATCTTTTTCCAGCTCAAATATAGGACCTGTGTCGATATTCCAATTGGCAAAATGTATCATATTTTTATGGGTTACCACTCCCTCAGTCCGAAGCTGTTTCGCCCAAGCATTGTCATGAGTTGTTATTATGTACTGTTTATCAGGGAAGACTTTCTTCAACAACTGACAAACTGCTCTCCGATGGGTACGGTCAATAGACATAATCACATCATCCAAAACAATAACTTTTATGGCGTCTTGGATCAGATAATTATTCAATGCGAAAAACAAACATAGCCCCATACTGTCTTGATGACCTTCACTATGCAAGGCGTGCGGTGGAAACATACCTCGTTGATAAAAGTCAACTTCAAGGTTTAATTCAGCTCCTGACTGTGTGATTTTAGATACAAACTTGCCCTCGTCATCTGAGTGAATTACTTTATAGTATTCTTCGAAATTTTTCTTCACGGCATCGTATATATTCTCCAAGATGGAATCTCTTGCCTTCTCAAACCGATCAAGCGTAGCCTCTGCTCTATTTTTCAAAATCTCACACATCTCTTTCTCTTTTAATGCTTCTTGGTACCTTTTCCACTGGTCTTCCATTTTGGTTAGAGTATCCCAAGCGGTTTGTTGTCGAGAAAGTTTTTCTCCAACTTGTTTCAAGGCATTTTCTAGCGGAGCCAACATCTTGTTTTCCAAGAAAGGTGCGTCAAATATGTTTTGCAATTTCAAGGTAGGCCATTTGTTGCCTTCAAAGGATTCCAAAGGCTTTACCATGACCTCTGACCAGCAATCAAGCGCGGACAAGAAATCTTTCAATTCCTTTTCATCGATGATTTTTAAGCTAAACTGCTCATGAGCCTTCACACAATCAGTTATGTTAGATTTTAGCAAATCGGACTTTATCTTGATATAAGATGATATTTCATCAATTTTTGATTGTTTTGCTTTAGAAATATCCGTCTCTTTTCTCTTTTCTTCCAAATATGCCTTAAAATCACCGACTTCCCATTTTCTACCACATAAAGGACATACATTAGATGCGTCAACCAGACTTATGCCAAATTCAAACAATTTTTCATACAATAAATACTGCTTAAACTTTATGTCTTTGACCGCTTCTTCTAACAGATTTTTAAGTTCCAATTCTTTGTTTATTATGTCATCTCTGCTCTGTACCAGACTTTTAATTGTTTTGACAGTATTTTCTATCTGTTCCCTAGTTAACGCGCCTTCCATAACCCCGAACGGATATGCTTTAAGATTTTCCTTAATCTTCTCTGGTGACAACTGAGCAATTTTAGAACCACCCAAGACTTCTCTTAATTCATTTACCTTGTTAAGAGCAGCATCTTCAGAAAAGCCGTCGAGCGAAAGTAGTTTAGAGACCTCGTTTTTTGCTATTTCAAAATTGCTTTCAGCATGTTTGAAGTCTTCCTTAGCTTCATTCCTCACTGTGACAAAGGTTGAGCGGATGTTCTCGATGTCCGACAGATTCAATAAACTCAATACTTCCTTAGATCTTTTCCCAGCTTCAGCAGTAATATATTTCAGAATTTCCCTTCTTGACAAAATGTGGAGCCCAAGCGTTGCAGTTTCCAAATAAGGCTCGACTAAAGCCTCAAACTTTTTGGGTTCAACCTTCAAAGAAGAAGGCTTGTTTATGCTTCGTTTCATTGTGACTTCTTTTCCTTCAACATTGACCTTGGCGATAACAACGGTGTTTTTCAGATCTTTCCTAAAATCAATGTGACAACCATGCTCTTTCAAACTGAAACCTTTTGTGCCTTCGCCAGTAAGTCGAGAAATTTCGCCAGTCAGCAAAAAATCAATAGCATCAACGATTGCACTTTTACCAGTGCCATTTGGACCAAAAACTACAACGTTCTCCCCTCTGGGTTCAATTTTGATATACTTTATACCTCTAATATTTTCGATTTCCAGACTTAGGAACTTCATTTTACTTTTTCCTCAGTAAATTCTCAATTTCAGTTTTGCTGGGCTTCTTCTGTCGAACTAAACTTGCTAAATCATCAGAAATCCCCTTAAACAAATCATCTTTTGCAACAGCTTCGGCGAATTTGTCAAAAATCAAATTTCTAACAGACTTTTTGGGCATACCAGATTTCACCCATTCTTGTTAAGAATTTGGAGTAAGCTCTGCTATAATCTTATCGTACTGTGTTTCTCATTTCAATAATGCTGAGCTCATGCTTCGTTTAACATACTTCTATTCTTTCAAGTTCTTGGAGTCTGTTATCGGAATAACGGAAAGCCACACACTCGTAACCTATATTCTTTGAATTTTGAAAATCTAATCGATGAACCAGAAAATTATAGTTAACGCAGAGGCACTATCGCAGTCCTTTATTCCGGAAAAAGTCTTGCACAGAGAGAAAGAGTTAGCCCAATTGTTTGATAATCTTCAAAATTTTGTTAGCACACTGATTGTTGGACCGTGTGGCTCTGGCAAGACTTTGATGGTCAAAAGAGCTGTTCATAATTTCAATGCCTCAAAGAAAGGATATGCATGTTACATTGACTGCTCAGTCTATTCAACCACTTACAGTGTTTTGAAAGAAATCATTCCGAGGAGCGAATTCGTTTTATACAGAAGCAACTACGAGCTGCTCAAAGAACTGATGAAGCAGACAAAAGAGAGAAAGTTTGCGGTATGCTTGGACAACTTTGAGCATTTGAAGGAAACAGATCTAATTACGAGGTTCATGACCATTGGATTAAGCGTTGTCCTCGTTTCTGATAGCGAAGAAAGCTTTTTCTTACTCAGCGAAAACATAAGGTCAAACGTACCGAGCATCATTAGACTTTATAACTACACGCCAGAACAAGCCTTTGATATTCTAAAAGACAGAGCTGAAAAAGCATTAGCTAAATGGACTTACACAGACTCAGTGATCAGAAAAATAGCCGAGAAAATTAAAGGAAACATTTCACTTGGAATAAATGCTCTAAAAGTTGCTGCATTGAAAGCTGAGAGCGAGAACAAAAAAGCGATAGAAGAAGCTAATGTACCAGAAATAAGCAACGATTGCCCTCCAAAACTTAGCGAAGATGAGAGAGTTTTATTAAGGATCCTTCAAGAGTGGAAGAGTCTGCCTGCAAGCAGATTGTTTGCATTTTATAGAGAAAGAGCAAGGCATCCCAAGCAAGAAAGAGCTTTCCGAAATTACATGCAAAGCTTATGTTCAAAAAATTTTGCAAAAGCCATTGGAGACAAGCGTGGAAGAATTTATGAAATAGTCGAGGCTGAGGAAGATGTTGTTAGCGAAGGTTGAATTTGAGAAAATAGCAGTCGAAAAACTTGTGGAATTTTTAGTTGACACCACAGAGCAAGGCTTCAGGATTTGGCTCTACGATAAGAAAGTTTATGCTATTTTCAAAATTGGCACAACTGCTGTGCTGAGAAGATTGATCGAGAGCTTTAAGGCAAACAATGTAAAGTTCAGATTTTTCAGGATAGAAGAGATCTAACATGAAGAAAGAAGATTTGACATGCATTTTGACTGAAGAGATAGATGAAGAAATTCTCTCTAAAATGCCTGAATGGTTCAGAATTTTAAGAGAAGAATACAAAAAGAAAAACCTTGAAAAGCATCTATTTCTTTAGGTCTCGGCATGCAAACCGCATTAAAGGACTTATCTTTATAGTGTTCGGGCCAGAGCGAACTACTGCTGCATACTTTTTCCATTCGCTCAAAATACTCTTAACAGTATCTTCAGCAACTCCAGAATCAACAGCTTTTTCTATCACAAGAGTGATTGGTATCTGCTCTTCGTAGACATCCGCTAGTTCACTAAGTATCTTCATCAAAACTTCTCCAGTCTTTTTAAATGCCTTAAGACCTTTGACCTGAGATTTATGCATAATTATTTATTGACTTTCAAATTTTTCTTCTTATTCTTTTCTGGATTGCAGTTGTTCACCACCTTTATCAGAGTATCAAGAACCTCTGGATTTTTCACTAAAGCATTGAGCAGCTCGTTAGCCTTTCTCTGCGTTTCGTCCAATTCCATTGCCGTTTTCAGGTCAAGAGCCAATCCGCAGTAATTGCAAAGTTTCGTGCTTGGAGAATTGTTTTGATTACACCTTGGGCACTTAATTAACTTGAATTTTTCTTCCTCTTTTTGTTCTTCAATGTCTAAACCATGTAGCTTCAGAATCGCGCTATCTATATCTCTCCCCGAAAGATGCACGTAAGTTGCTGCCATGCTTGAACTCTGAACCCAGCCAAAGTATTGTTTCATTTGAGCTTCTGTTAGATGGTTTGCTAAGTGTGTTGCTCTTGAATGCCTGAACAGATGGGCGTAGACTCTTTTCTTTATTCCGGCTATTTTTGCTAATTCTCTAAGTATGTCGCATGCAGCTCCATAACTCAGAATTGAATTTCTGCTGTTTGTGCCCAGGCTTATCCATAAAGGAGCGTCAGGATCGTCTTTGAAAGGATGAAGCTCTAGCCACTGGCTTAGCTTAGGATTTGATGAAACAATTCTTATTCTCCTATCACCTGTTTTTCCAGAAACTATTATCTGAGCTCCATGGTTGTCGAACTGAACGCTCCTTATTCTAAGAGTTAATATCTCTCCAATTCTGCATCCAGCTTCGTAAAGCAAAAGGACAAAAGCTTTGTCTCTAGCATTAGATGCGACCTCAGCCATTCTATTAACTTCTTCAAAGCTCAAAAGCTCTTCTGGAAGTTTAGTACAATTCCTAACCCTTGCTTTAATCCATTTGACTTCTTCAGGGTAATCCTCGCTCTTCTTCATCCACCTGAAGAATTTCTTTAAAGCTATCTTGAAATCGCGCTTCGTCCAGTCAGAATAATCTTTGCTCTCAATTTCTCTCACAATTCCAATAATGTCAACCTTATCTAGTTCTTCAAAAGGCTTGCCGGCAATTCTCGCGAGCTGAAGAAGAGTTTCTGCGTATTTTATTATTCTAGGTTTGCTCAAACCATTGACAAAGCAGCCATCCAAGAATTCGAGAATCAATGACTTGCCTTTCTCATCTATTTTGGATTCCTTGATTTTGGCAAAAGACCTTTCCAAAATTCTTCCGTAATTGTATATGTCAAGGCTTTCTCTCACAACATCACATTATCCCTTCATTGCAAATGCGTTAGGGACATGCGGTTGTGCCGTAATGCCCCCTACGGGCTGGAGAACACAACCAAAAGCCCCTAACACAAGTGCAATTTTCCAAAATTTCCGATTCTTTTATTATATGTACGTTAAAAGATAAATAGTTAACATTTTAATCGCATTACATCATTTCAAAAGCGAGCGAAGTTGATTAATCACCTCGCGCTTAACATCTTCATTGAATTCAGAAGTTAGAAACATGCCTCTCCATGAGTTGACAAATCTTTCGTCAGAAATTTCAGGGATGATTGTTTCTCTTAAATAATCATCAAACACTTTTGTATCTGGCAATATCTCCTTAGCTCGCTTACGAATTTGCGATGGAACTCCATTTTTCCAAATCAATGTTGCTATATCTCTCACATCACTAGGCCTACATGAAACTATTTTCAATATCATGTAGTCAGCATATGTCGGCACGAATACTTCGATTTCTCTCTCCGCAACTTTAAGTTTGACTAGTTTGCTGTTCTCAACGAATTTTTCGTCAATAACTATGACTTGTCTTTTCTCATCTCTGCCAACTACTTTGCCTTCCATGAAATCCAACGATGCTTTAATTGTTTTGTCAAAAACTTTGACGCACCTCAAGAAGCCATAATCATCACGCTTCTCAAAACTTTCCACGCTAGTATTTTTAGACAGCCACTTCTTTACTTCATCAATAATCCATCCATCTTTCCTTTTCAGCGCAAAATCACAATCTCTTGTGTAACGAGAAAAAGGAACAAAAGCTCTGAGCGCATATCCTCCAATCAAAACAAGCTTTGGTCTTGTGAAGCCAGCAGATCTATTCGACAGAAACTCAAGCAGTTTTCCAATTTCTTCTTCTCTCTTTTTCATTATCTCGATTTGCTTAACCAAGCTCAACAACCCTTTCGATAGCTTCGTCGATCTCTCTTCTCACGTACAAATCTTCCAACCTCGGCTCTCCCACTGGGAACATTTCTTTTCCCAACGATTTGTTTATCAAACTGCATCCGTACTCTAACGCTTGTCTAACCCTAGCATCAGTTTTTGATATTCTCTTCCAATATGCTCTCTCCAACAATTGCTTTAATCGAATTCTATCTCTGTTAGAGTACAAGGTTGCGAACGCATCAATAAAGGCCCAGTTCTGCATGCAGTCCATAATGGTATCCTCAATTTCTTCGACAAACAAGTTTCCAAACTTTTCGTACCTTATCTTGCTTGGATCAACATATTCTAAAATAAAGCTCCATCCTCTTTTGGAGCCGAACTCCTTCAACGCTTCTGCATATGATCTATCTTTTACTTTCAATGCGATAGCGTCTCTATGGATGAAATCGTTGTTCCAGAAGGATGCTGCACTCTGAGCTGCTATTACTTTGAAATTTTTGTCTTTCTGCAAAAAATCCCAAGCGTCTTCAACTTTATCTGGAACCCAGTACCAACCCCACTTCACTCTTTCGATATAGCCGGCTTTCGCCAAGTTGTTCAAGTACTCTTTAGCATTTCCTTCAATCTTTTTAACGGCATTAACTCTAACCAAACTTCCCTTCCATTCTTTAGCTAATTCTTCATGGAAACGCTGCAAGTATTCCGGCATCCTGTTCACCTTTTAATATTATTTGGCAAACTATTTAAATTTAGGTAGTTCACCTTTTTAAGTATTTTGGCAAAGTAAACTTTCTGTTCAAAGCAGTTCTATCGGAATTTCTAGCGGAACGCAAGTGATATGAATTTATGCCGTTAATAATCAATAGTGAACGAAGACATCATCATACACAATGAATTACCATTAACTGAAGCATTTATTCCAACTAGGCTTTTGCACAGAGAAGGCCAGTTGAGAGAACTGGAAAGATGCTTGAAGCCGGCTTTGCACAACAAGATTGTTGAAAATGTCTTTTTAGTTGGACCGAGTGGAACAGGGAAGACTACTTTGGCAAGATGGATTCTTGAAAACTATTTCAAGGAAATTTCAGCTTATATTAATTGCTGGAAATATAAGAGCGCGCATGAAGTATTGAAAGAGATACTGCTCAATTTCCAAATCCCAGTTCACGGAAGAGAATCAACCGGCGAACTCATCAAACAAATCGAGAATTTTGTGAGGAAAAAGAAGATTATCATCTGCCTGGATGAAGTTGACCAGTTAAACGATTTTGATGTTCTCTATATGTTGGCGAGAAACGCTTGTGGATTAATTTTAGCTTCAACTCATTATCACGCTTTGATTGACTTGCCCTCGAGGATAAAGAGTAGTTTAGCTTTGACTGAAATAGAGTTTCCAGCATACAAGCAAGATGAACTATTTGATATTTTAAAAGATAGAATTGCGTTTTCTTTTAGACCCAACTCGATAAGGAAAGAATTGATTAAAGTTGCCAGCGTTGCAGCAGAAGGCGACGCAAGAATTGGATTAGAAATTTTGAGAAGGGCTGGTAAGAAAGCTGAAGATAAAAATTTGAAGCAGGTTACCATAGAAGAGATAAAGCAAGCTATTGGCGAAGCAAAGAAAACAAAAGTGTCTTTCATTCTTTCCAAATTAAATGAGCATCAAAGAGTTATTTATGAAATTCTTGAAAAGAAAAGGAAGATGCCTTCAGGCTTACTGTATGAAGAATATTGTAAGCTTGTTTCTAAACCAGTTGTCGACAGAGCCTATAGAAATTATATGAAGAGGATGGTCAATCTTGGCTTGATAAAAGCCGAAGGATTTGGAAGATGGAAAAGTTACGAAATCATAAATTGATGCTTTATTTAATGAAGTTGTCATACTCGTTACTCAAAAAATTTCTTCAATCTTAGCATCTTGCCAACTTTTCATCAAACTCGCTTAGAAAGAATTCAAAAACTTCCAAGCAGTCAAGGCTTAGGCTAAGGGTCGATATGCACTTTGTGTTAAAGTCTCTTTGTTGATATACCAATTTGATAAAGTTCTGCACCAACACTTTTTGCTACATCAACAAATTTTTGGTTAATCTCTTTAGAACAGGCAATTGCCATTCTCGTTGAGAGGATCATTTTCTCGCCAAAAATTAAATCAGGATATGCTTCAACCAATTTCTGCAATGCTTCATGTTTGTCAACTTTAATGGGTTTTTCTGTAGGCGGCATAGGACGCTTTTCCCAATTTTCTAGGGTTCTCTCTACGAGCGGGATAAGCTCCTCAGGGATCCTGACATCCCCTTTATGTCTGTCTATGATCCCTACCATTTCCATTTCTGTAAGGGCTTTTCTCCATCTTTTTCCCCCGATTTCAGATGCAATAGACTGAATGAAAAGATAATTATCCCACCTTCTGCTCTGGACAAAATATACTTCGTAGCAAGCTTTCAGAACTCCGTAAGCTACCTTACCATATTTTTTGTAGATTTCTTCCAATTTAGATTCGATGAGGTCCCATACGTTTCCTATCTTCAATTGTTTCTTATCTGCAAAGTACGTGTAAAAATAACCGAGGAAGCTACGATAGTTCTGCAGTTTGTTGGAATGCTTGATTGAAAGTTCGATAAGTTGCTTGTCGCTTATTTTTGTTGCAATGTTAGCTACAACTTGATTGGAATTAAATCGCTTGTAGTTAGCATCATAGCCTTGTTCGTTAAAACCCTTGCAATACTCATCTCCTATTTCTTTTCCGATCATTAAGAGAGCGAGATCATCAAACATTGTCTTCAACAGTTTAACTTTCTCTTCCAATGGTTTTGTAATTTCAAACATCTTTTCACTTCTTAACAAAGTTAACCGAGCAATCTAAGTATTGTCGATCCGGGTTCTAACGACGATTCAATGAATTTTATTTCGTCCTCATTAAGGCTATAGAATTTGTAAATTTTTTGATTAATAGAAGTTTCTAAATCCGAAATTTCCCTTTCTAACTGATAACGCTTGTTTGATATTTCTTCGTAATCTTGCATGATTTCCTTTATCACTTGTAAATTCTTTTCCTCGTCCTTACTGAAACGAGGAATAGGAAGCTGTAACAACTTTCCCAAAATATTTCCCTTTCCAAGACGCTTCTTGCTGCTTAAGATTGACTGAGTTATGAATCTCCTCAATGCTTTATTATCTATTTTTAACTTTAACACCTCAACTCCTGAATATTCCTTTTCTTGAATAGAGAAGTCAACTTTGAACACGATCCACTCTTCACTTTCTTGGATCTTAACATCCTTGATTGTTCCACTCAAATTTGACTGAACCAACACTTGCTTATCGTTGGCAGGAACCATTGCGTAGTAGGCTTCCAACTTCGTGTCATCGAGCCTTGGGTATTTGTTTACATACTCCATGAATTCTCCTCTTGATTCTACAAACTGTTTGGTGAGTTTTACCAGTCTCTCAGCCAATTCGATTACCACTTTCTGTTCATTTTTGGCAGCTGGGAATATTGGAATCTTTCCAACATAGTAATCATCAAAGTCCATGGTTCGGACAGCTTTGTTAAAAATAAAAGTATATGCGAACCAAGAGACAAACTTCGAATTGAGAAACGCGAGCACATATTTCATATCGTACTCGGGGTCTATGACGATGGTATTTTCCACAGTATCTACGTTTGCGAGTCCCTCTTGATCCAAAGTTGACATGATTATGATGTGGTCGATAGGAGAAAGAACATGAGCCACAATCCTCTGAGAAATTATTTTTGGTTTCCTCAGATCTTCAACTTTCTCCCGATTTTCTTCTAGATATTTTTTAGCAATGAATAATGTTGGGGCAACATTGTAGTAAGGTTTGATGTCATCACCTCTTAAAAGAGGCTCAGACTCAATGATTTTCTGGTTAGAAGCTTTACTTTGTAGGGGGAGACCTCTAAATGTTCTCGATATTTCCTTAAGCAATCGTGATTTTTTCATGACTTTGTCATAAATGACGAGCGACATTGGATCAATATGAATTGGAAAAGAGTCTAGCTCCGCGCAGAGTGAAACGGGAATTTTATAGTTTTCTGGCTTTTCTGCCCAAAATAGCCTTGTTCCAAGATAACTATCGATTTTCTCTGTTTTCTTATAACATAACAATATAATCTGTTCCAGCAAAACGCCGGGGAAAGCCTTGCTTATGTCAGCAATTTCTATCAACTGAAGATTTTGCAAAATATAGTTCCTAGTTACACTCCACTTTTGCGAAAACGTCAAGGACTTTGGAATTACAAGCCCCAAAATGCCTCCCTCTTTTAACAATTGAGCAGCACGTTCTATGAACAGAGAAGCCGAATTTTTGTAGCCTTTTGCCACTTGAAATTTATCGAAGAAATATTTTCTTTCTTCTTCTGACAACTTTGCTCCATGAGGCGGATTTCCTATGACTATGTCGAATCCTCCTCGCTCGAATATAAGAGGAAACTCCTCATGCCAATCAAACGGTCTTTCTTCTTTCCAATATACACCGAAATATTTTTCCAGTTCGTCTTTTGTGCCAGACACCAACGAATTGCCACACTTTATGTTGTCTCCCAGAATAAGTGGAAGGCGCTCACCCTTCCTCAACGCCTTTAACATAAGATTTACCGCTGCGATTTCCGCAGCTTGAGGATCTAAATCTACACCAAAAATGTTGTCGGCTAAAATTCTTTTTTCAAGATTGGAAATTAAAGTCCCGAAACTGGTGAGATCTATGATAGCTCCAGCTTTCTTTCTCTGATTTCTATTGTAATCCTCATAATATTCCTTTAAGACATCAAAAGCTTTGATGAGAAAAGAACCTGAACCGCATGCCGGATCTAAAACCTTAATAGCAGAAACGTGCTCAGGAGATTTCTCTTTGAGAAACGGTGTTAAAGCATTTCTAACAATGTATTCCACAACATGAGTAGGAGTATAGTAGATACCGGCTTCCTTTCTCGCTGCATAATCTTTTACAATATCAATGCCTTTTTCTGCTTCTCGGAGTATGTGCCCGATATAATCTTCATATATTGCACCCAGAACATCGGCAGAAATCAAATCGAAATTATACTTGTAAAGTATGAAGATTATCTTTTCCAGCGCTTCGTTATCAAGTTTCAAATCCTCGCATGTGTGTTTTTCAAATAATTTGCTATTATAGATATCATCGAAGTCCCTGAATAAACTCTTTAAGCTTCTCATAAACGGAGTTGGTAAACCTCTGGTTTTCCAAGAATCAAGTTCTTTCCATAAACTATCTGAGCCTATAATGCCCCTATCCTCAGCAACTCGAATCACCAGAATTCTGTCAAGAATTTTTTGAACGCTTTCTTTCACTTCCGCCTTGACTAGCTCTGGATTGTTTTTGTTTATGCTATCAACTAAGATTTTTCTACATGCAACCAAGTCGCCCAGAATCTCTTTATCAATATCTCTCCTCATTCTTCTTTTTTCGTAGGTATCAAGTATTCCAGAAACAACACTCTCCTTAGAAAGTATCCATAATTTTTCGAAATTCTCTAAATACTCGTTGTACTTAAACTCAAAAATCAATCCATCTCTTGGTTTTATAACATGAGAGTAATAGAGTCGTGTTTCAGCGAAATTGCTGAGTACTACCCAGTCAACTTTCATATGCCATGCATAGCGAATAGCTTGTTCAGGATAGCTCTCTTCTCTACCTCTTGTGGTTCTTACAGTATCGAGGCTTTCGTCAAATCTCTTTATTTCAACAACCAATTTGGGTATGCCATTTACATTTAAAGAGTAATCAGCGGGACCAGTTAACGTTCTTCTTTGCTCTCTGACCTCATCGATGTTCTTAACGTCCCAACCCAAAGCCTCAATGAAAGGCAATATAAACTTAGAGCCAACATCAGCTTCGCTAAACTTTGGAATTTTTCCTTCCTTAACGATTTGATTATATCTCTCAACTAGATCACGAAATTTTTCGCGAGCTGTCTCTTTTGACATTTAATTACCCACACTCAAGGCGATGAACCTTCAGCCCTATTGTTGAATTTAACACGCTCTACATAAATTAATTGATAACGGAATATAAGAAAAACTAAGTTTTAACCAATCCTTTGAGGTATCCGTAGGCTAATAATATTTTTGCAAAATCTAGCGGCGGAACAAAAATTACTAAGCCCGGTCTCTCTACGCTTTGAGCATATTCTTCCAAACTTGTTATGAGGCCATCAGCAGGTTCCTTTGCACTTGCAAGAATTATGTGGTCAGGCTTACCTCTCTGGTATGCTCGTACAAATTGATGTGTAACATCTTTCCAAGTGAGCGTCTTTCCAGAAACACTTTTGTAGCCTTTCACAACAACTGCAAACTTGAACATTCTGTCTTTTAATTTAATCTTAAAAAGCTCAATGTCAGCTATCTCTTGAGCTGTGTCCCTTTCTCTCTGAGGTATCGGGCTTGCGCCTTCTTCTCTAAGAATGCTCCTTAAACTGTCTTGGAGAAACTTTTCCTCTCCTTGTATCATTTCAATGCATTTTTTAGCACAACTGTCCTCTATCGAGTTCATCTTTGGAAATATTTCAGGTGTTGTGAGAGAAATTCTAGCGCGACCTTCATCAAAAATTGTTACCAGCCGCTTTCCGATATCTGAAATCAATAAGTTTGCAAATTGTTTTTTGCTGATTTTATTTATCCTGAAGAAGGAGGTTCTGATCTTATCCAATATTCTTGACAAGTTTTCTGCTGAAAGGCTCGACTGAAGTAGCGTATCATAAAGGCTATTGGCAAGATCTAAGGAGAAATCATCGATGTCTTTCCATTTATTTGTGTTTAGAAAATCCCATATTGTAGATCTTATTCGTGACTTTACATTTTCTTCATTGTTCAGACTTTTCACCCGTCTCTGCCTCGGCTGGAGTCGGTTTGGTCACTTCCTTAATACCAAACTTCTTTCTAAGGATTCTTTCAAGATTGAGGATTCTTACCTTCTCAGTCTTTTCGTATATGTACCCTTGTTTGGTGATTTTCTTTATTTTCACCAATCCTTCATTCTCAAGCTCAGTAATTCTCTTTGATACGTTTGGCTTCTTCATTCCCAGGTCCTTAGTGATTTGGTTAACAGTTTTCTCCCCATCAATGTTCAAGAAAACATTAACTCTGTCCCTTGACCTTCCAAAAAATTCCATTAAATCTTTTATGATTTGGTCCCTATTAGCTCGGACAAGTAAATCTACGGATTTCTCTATTCCTTCTACTCTCCACTTAATTTCTCTGACATCTTTTCCCATGACATCACTCATTGTTAATCACGCTTTAACTGTTTCCGAAGTCGTTTCTGTTTTCTCCTCTTTCGGGGGCTCTTTTTCTTCTTTCTTAGTGCCAACAACTTTCGGACCTTTTATTCCAACATCTTCCAAAGAACAAATCTTTCTTAATCTACCTTTTCGTGTTTCACTCGGCTCTAAAATCCCAAGGTTAGACCATTTCTTCCACCAGCCGTAGACGGTGTCTTGTGGTGCTTTTGCTAATTCAGCAACTTCCTTGATACCCATCTCGCCATCAGTATTCTCAAAAGCCACCTTTTTCTCATCGGTGTCAAGCTCTGCTAATAAGACCTCTTTGAGCTTGCCAATGTTCTGAAACCTAATCCACCTTGCAATATCTTTCAGTATTTTTTGATTCTCGTCTAACTTATCCCAGACCTCTTTCAACGTCGTCTCTTTCTTGCTTGCCATTTTCCACACCTTACAAACTTTCACTATTCTGTTTAGCAACATCGGAAGATTGTTTTTCCTCAGTGACAATTTTCTCAGGAGGCGGTTGCTCTCTAGTCTCTTCTTGCCTAACAGCAGCTGTAACCTGTGGAACTTCTATACCGAAATCGGATAATGAGAAAATGCTCTGATACCTTGTGCCGCCACGAGCCCCCACTTCTTTGACTATGCCATATCTTGCCCATTTTTTCCAATAATTTGTGACTGTAGCGTGGCTAACTCCCACTATTTCTGCAATCTCCCGACTTGTTCGACCATCGCTGTTTTCATACACTAGCTTTTCGGCATCTGTCTTTAACAGCTCGGTAAGCGTGGTCTTGGCTCTTTGTACACCCTCAAGTCTTGTCCATTTCAATATCTCTTCAAGCAACTGAATTATTCTATCAAATTTTTCATCGCTCAAATCTGTCACCTCATTCTCTTGTCTTGTAGTAATATCTCACACCCTTTTCATCACGATGTCCAACTAGAATTGCAAGGTGATTCCTACTAGAATTGCAAGAAGTTTTCCTCTAGAATTGCAAGGTGATAGGAGATTTTCGGCATGGATTTTGTAATAGGCTCTCCTAGGAAAACTTCTTGTGCCACTTGTGTAACGTTTCTTTTTATTGTCACACAGATCAAAAATCTTTTTCCTGACATCTAATTTTAGAATCTCACCACGAGCATCCTCAATCGCTTTGGAATTAAGAAGCTTAGACATAGTTAGTTGAGCGTTAATCAGTTTTCTGATTTCTTCAAGTTTTTCATAGATATCTTTGTTCGTTATTTCAGCCTTTGACATCTTGTTTTTCCTCCGTTACTACTGTTTCTTGTGGCTGGGGCTGTGCTTCTACTTTAGCTTGCTTTGGTTTCCACGGCTTCCATTCTGGCGGAATTATATCTTCTATTCGTTTTGGGTATCCTCTCTTTTCAACGATAATCAGCCCGGCATCTTCAGCTTCTTGCACAAAATACTGAACACTACGTAATGATACTCCAATCTGAGTAGCTATTTCTTCATTGCTACGTGTACCATCGGCAAGTCTCCACATTTGCTGCCTTTCTGGAGTCGTTGCGACTTTATTTAACGTGGTTGATATTGCATCCCTGGCCTGAAATCTAGCATATCTTTTGATTGCACTAATCTCCTCGCTTATCTTTTTCAGCAACTCCACCATTTCATCTTCCATCGTACACATCACCTTTTGGTTTTACATACAGATTTATGAAACTAAAAGTATTTATACTTTTTCGTTTTTACTTTTTATCGTAAAAGTTCAATTTTTCGATTACTAGATATATGAAGCAAGATTCGTCAAAAAATGGAGCTTTGCTTCGCAAAAATAAGCTTTCCTCATCAAGTTGTTTTACAAAAATATAATAGCGAAGAATTCGAATCGAAGTTCTAGTAAAATTTGCCAAAAGAACCTTGATAAATTATGTGATTATCAAGAAGCTCTATTTCTTTCATTGACTAATTCTTTAGCTTGAGATACCAAATTGCCAGCAAGTTCATAGCTTATTCCCAAATTCTTGGCAAGCGGTCTTGGTCGCTGTTTAGCCAATCTACTAACGCTATCTATCCCAAAATCAAACAGTGAACGAGCAAGCTTTCTCTTCTTATCCTGAGACAGCGATGGTAGTCCCATAAGTCCTGCTTCAGCCAAGTCAGATCGTATACCATATTTGACCATTTCCTGTAAAGTATCGACCCGTTTCTTGAATTTTTGATCTAAAATTAATGAAGAGATCTTTTGCAGAGAGCGCGATGTGTATTCACCAAGCTCTATAATGTCATGGTCATTATAAATTGATCCATGCCTCGATTTAATGGAATCTAATGGCATTTCATTTATCCAGTCTAAAAGTATTTCTGTGGGAGTGCTGTAGAATGGGAGAACGCCTCTTCTCATCCGACCTGCAATGTCAATGTTGCTTGCTACCTCAAGTAACGCATTCGTTGAAATATCGGAAGGTAAGGAAAGTGCTACTTTGGCATCATACGGTGAAAGGTTAGCGGCGTTAACTTTCTTGCCCAATTCAGTGATGAGAAACTGACCTTTATCTTGTTTCAGAAAGTCAAAATTCACCAATTCTTCTATAATTCTTTTTACGAACGATTCTTTGGGCTTTGTTTTCGATGCACATAGAGTTGTGGAAAGGGTTCCCATTATTTGGTTGGGAGAGATACTGGTTCTCTCTGCTTCCAGGAGTATTAATGTTGCAATGGCTGTCTTATTAAACGTGCTTGATGGAAATATGGCCTCGGGAGAACCAAAGAAGTACTTGTTAAATGCAACCTTTGCCAGTTTCTCGTCAGCTAAAATATATACTGATGCACTTTTACTTTTTCCAAATCTCCCAGTTCTTCCTTTGAGGTTGATATACTCGTATCCGTGTAATTCATGTATTTTAAGTATGGCTGGAAGGTCTATTATGACATTATCAATACTATAGTCTACTCCATGGCTAAGCGTAGTTGTTGCAACAACTGTTTTCAACATGTTCTCTCTCATGAGACGCTCTACAAATTTTCTAGCTTTACGTTGAACTCCTGCATGATGGAAAGCAATGCCATACCCTATTAGCTCACATAAACTCTTGGTAAGTTGCGTCTTCTCCCAAATTTCATTCTCGAAGAAACTATCTGCTCTTTCAGCAAGTTGTCGATTAAATTGATGATAAGGCTTGAGTCTTTGTGCCAGATTTTCAGTTTCATGCCTTGCTCCAACAAAGATAAGCGTCGTTTCATCTTTTTTCAAATTTTGGCTCAGAAGGTGCTCAATCACGTCTTTATCTGTTTTTTCGCTGAATCTCTTGCCATCTCTACTAAGATATGATAATTCATCACCTCGCTTGAAGACCAAATATTCAATAATTTTCATTCCAGGCAGCGGTCGATTCTCAATTACTGGCTCACCATTCAGCCACTCTGATATTTGAAGGGGATTTCCAACCAAGGATGAAAGGGTAATTATACGCGGGGGATTGTTCCTTAGTTTCAGATGTGTCAGCAACATGTCAAATTCCCCTCCTCGCTCTTCGTCGTCCAGCAAAGTTATTTCATCTGCACAGACTAACGTAATCCCACTAAGCCATCGTTCATTAGTTCTAACAGCGCCTAAAACCCGTTCATAAGTAGCAATAATGATTTCTGCCTCAAGAAGGTCGGAAGCCTTTACAGGATTGTCTCCATCGGTTATAACTACTTTCTTTCTGAGCCCATTCTCGAACCATTCTTTGAAGTCACTATATTTTTGCCAGTCCAGTGCCTTGTAAGGAGTGCAATAGAGAGCTCTTCCTCGGTTGTCCAGCTCGCCGGCCATAGCCATTTCAGTTACAAGAGTTTTGCCAGAACCAGGATAGCCAAACGCACATACATTATTTCTGGAGTGAAGTAGTCCTCTATCTACAAACATTTGTTGGATTGGAAACAATTTCCTGACTTTAGGCCTTCTACGTTCTAGGTATATTTTTACAGGGTAAGGTATAGGAAACTGAAGTCGTTCGATCTTTGACTTTTCATATTCTCGCCTTCCTTCCTCTGTAACCTCAATTTTTTCTTGGTTGCTAAACCACGGCTTCCTAAGGATAAGTTTACGAGAAGCTAAATCCTTGAGAACATCTGACATCGATGATTTTGGTACTCTGCATCGTTTTTGCAGCGTCGAACGCCTTAAGGTCCCGCCATCAGCTTGAGTGACCAATATTTCGAGTATCTTAAATCCTAACTCCTTGTACCGCGGTCTTTTCACACGAACACCATTCAAAAATTACACATTTGAAATATATAAGTGAAGACGGAAGTTCGAGTTACTCGAACTATTTTTTAACTCGAACGAACAAGAAGGTTATTTTTGGACCAAAAACAACTAAATCTTATGAACCACCATCACGGAGACCTTGCTAATATAGTCATAGAATGGGTTGTTAGAACAGGCAATCTCGAAAGAATCCTAGCTCTCGACCTAGAGACAAAGGTTTTGGAAGAAAACGGTTTTTTGACCGGTGAAACAATTCTATGCGTGTCTCTTGCTCGT